>Ga0116202_10000208_pt1 | contig 31018 bp, 27 predicted proteins | sample LakKivw325mmetaG_FD_94479 | JGI IMG/M metagenome (GOLD analysis project Ga0116202, IMG submission 94479) | Anoxic lake water microbial communities from Lake Kivu, Rwanda to study Microbial Dark Matter (Phase II) - Lake Kivu water 325m metaG | ecosystem: Environmental > Aquatic > Freshwater >... | reverse complement strand
GCAGTGACTCTGCTAATCCTGTTGTATTGTAATCATACCCCGTCCACTCGCCAATCCTGTTTGAAAATGCCTGCATGTGCGCGTTATTCCCCAGATCCAGCTTTGTACGCACCGGCAGTTCATCACCCGTGGCATACGAGAGCTCCGTGCCGATCATCGTGACCTTCTTGGCGAGGATCATGGAAGGTGTGGAGAAGAGCAGAATGATCACGAACGCGAGCATCAGGAGTCCAATGATCTTTGCATAGTCTTCGAAGAAATCCCTCCAGATCTCTCCTTCTTTGTCAGTAACCATAGGAGATGCTCGACAGATACTAGACGTGGACGTTGCAGCCCATAGGTATACTGATAATAACCAGGCAGATAAAAGCGATGATGAAGAGGAGCGGGCTGAAGAGCGTATGGTAAAAGCCGCTCGCAGTTCCCGCGCCGTACGCGTTAGCGATCAGGAGCAGCGCGGTGACGCGAGTGATGTTCGCGAAGATCGCGACGGGTACAGCGGCGCAGAGGAGCGCGGCCTTCTTGTACCACGGGCACTCGAGCAGGTAGACGAAGAGCGCGGCGAGCGCGAGTAGCGCGATGAGCGAGTTCATCCCGCTGCAGGGCAGGCCAACGACGAAGGCTGCATCAGCTAGATAAACCTCGGCACCCACCCGCGTGATGGGGATACCGAATACCTGGAGCAGCACTGCGGGATAGCGCGCGGAGATCTCCTGGAGAATGTAGCCCGCCCTATCCAGGAATTCAACGGGCAGTGGGATGGCGAAGCTGAGGTACGCGACAGGGAAGAATAATGCACGCATCACGCTTTTACCATAAAAATACAGGAGTAAGCCGCTCAGCGTGAAGAGGAGCGAGACGGTGATCAGAAACGGGAAGATGGTGATGAACCCGATCGCGTAGATGAGCAGTCCGCAGGCGAAGAGGTAAAGGCCGGTACGGTACGGGCTCCGATTGACTTCGGGCTGAGGCGTGCAGGCAGCACGGATCGCGCGCCAGGCGATGAATCCTGAGATAATGATAACGAGGAACCCATGCGAATAGTACGGGTCAGTGAGCCAGGCAGTGACGAGCCAGTGGAAGATGCGGAAATAGAGGAGCGCGAGGATGAGGAGGATAAGAAGCGGAACTTTCGGGATCTTCATAGCGTACTTCTCTCACGGTTTAAGTACGTACCCAAGGATATTCTGTAAAGATATAGGCCTTCGAGGTTCCTTTTCGAGGCCAGTTCCTCATGCACGTCTTTGAGAATACCGAGTACCTGAGCGTTGCATGATTGATGAGCAGAAAGCTACCCCCGAGTAACGGGTAGAAGTGGCGGCGCCGCGGTGTCGATGAGATGGTGGTCGTGGCGAAGGAAGAGAAAGTTGAGATCTTTCCACGGGACGTGGATTTGTCAAAATACGTGGATTCGGTCGACGTAGAGGTTGGCAAGTTTGATGACTATCACGAGCTGCGGAAGGCACTGAGGCAGAAATGAGGTTCATTGATACCACTCACTGGTTTCATCTACGCGGTGTATCAACGATGCGCTTGCTTTCGTATCTTATCATGAGAAGAAAGGGTATAGAGGAGATTTATACCGTTGATAACCATTTCGGGAACCTGGATGTTCGTGTGGTGAGGTGATCACGCGGCATTGCTCCTTCACCGCTTCTCGTACAAAATCTGACGCATCCAGGTAGTGGCCTTCTTCAACCAGGGATGCAATCTCGGCCCAGCACAGCAATGAACGTTGGCGGAAGCCGATTCGAGCGTTCACCAGACCTATCCTTACCATACGTCTATCGTATTCTTTTTGGTTTTTCTCCCAGTTTAGGATTGATTGGTGTAGCTAAAGCTCCTGTGAAATACGTTATTCGACGGAAATGTGCCTTGAATGGAGCTCTTTTCACTGTTCAGAAGAGGATTGATGTTCGCCATTTGAGCAGTATGGCCTCCACGGGGTTCAGCATGAGATAACGTGACCTAGGACGTACACGCACCACCGGCGAATATCCTATCTCGCGGAGGCGAGGATCTCCTGCGGAGGTGGCGGGTTCTCACCAAATCAGCGATCTTGAGCTGGGAATGAAGCAGGCTCTGGTTGGCGAGTTCACCACGAGAAGCCCTCAAACATACGTTTCTCCCCCAATCAATCCTATCCTAAATCGGGAGAAGTGCCACTTTTTTTTCCGAAGCATGGGCTTCGCTGTCTCACGACCACGCGCATCGATTGTAACTCAAACGCGCTTCGCCTTCTTCAATTTCCGCTTGCGGACGAAGACGCGTTCGCCGGTCGTTTGATCCACACCCTCCATGCCCTTCCCCGCGATCTCCTCCTGCAGGAGGATCTCGCGCTCGCCGAGTGCCACGACCTCGCCCTCCTTGAACCCGGGCAGGCGCACGGCGAAGGCGACCCGGTAGATATTCCGCCCGTCCTTCCGGCTGAACAATTTCCAGCTCTCCGTGAAATGCCCGCCGAGCTGCTTCACGATACGCTGCGCGATCCTGCGGCCGAACTCGATGCTGCTCACGAAGAGATCCAGCCCCTCCTTCAGCGGCACGTCCCTCGTAATGAAATCACCCTCGCCGAGAGATGAAATGGCGATCACACGCGCCTCCTCGAGCTCATCGTCCGTCGGCAGGCGGCCCGCGGCACGCACCTGCACGATGCCCGCGTAGTAGCCGCCCGCGATCCTGCTGCAGCGATCGCAGGTCATCCGGTTCAGCTTGACCAGGACTGAGCCTTCCTCTTCGCTCACCACGCCCTGCACCTTCGCACGCACCACCAGATGCACACGCGCGCTCCGCTCGTCCGCGCTGAGCTCGGTGGTGACGCCTGAGATCGAGATGCTGCTCCGGTGCCCGTACTTCTTCCGGATCGCTTTCCGCACCGCGTCGAGCGCGATCTCCTCGATGCCTATCGGCTCCTGACCTTTGAAGTACTCGCCGCAGCGTGCACAGACGCTCAGACTGACCGTGCTGGTCTCAGGCCCCAGCAGGGTGATCCCGCGTCGGAAGCACTCCTCACAGACCGACTCGAAGAACTCATCGGTCTCTTTACCGCACTGCGGGCAGAATTTCCGCCACTTCTCGCGCGTTCGCGCTCCTCCTTCCTCTGCCATCTACGTGACTGCTACCACCGCGACCCCTCACCAGAACCTCAGATGGTGGACGGTGGCTCCCCTATTGTTATAGTGTCATTAAATATCTCTCCGGTTATTGTTTATCGTTGGTTGCTCTCACTCACCTACCGTGCGAAGAGGAGTGAGCTGTGCTATGGAACAAACGATCGAGTACGCGAACGTGGGGCTGAAAGCGGGCCTGGAGATCCACCAGCAGCTGGACACCCGCACCAAGCTCTTCTGTCAGTGCCCCACACGCTTGCGGGACAAGCAGGACTCGAGCTTCTCCTTCGTACGGTACCTCCGCGCGTCGAAGAGCGAGTTGGGCGAGGTGGACGAAGCGGCACGCGAGGAGGCGAAATACAGCCGAACGTTCCTCTACAAAGGCTATGAGAGCACGTGCCTCGTGGAGAACGACGAAGAGCCGCCGCGAGAATTGAATCAGGAGGCGGTGGAGATCTCCCTGGAGGTCGCGCTGCTCGTGAAGATGAACCCCGTCGATAAGATCCATACCATGCGCAAGATCGTGATTGACGGCTCGAACACCTGCGGCTTCCAGCGCACCGCTCTTATCGCGACTGACGGCCGGCTTGAGACTACCGAAGGCACGGTACGGGTCGATTCGCTCTGCCTCGAGGAGGATGCGGCCCAGAAGCTCGATACGGCGGACGGAGGTGTCATCGGGTATTCCCTGGATCGGCTGGGCATACCGCTCGTCGAGATCGGCACCGCGCCGGATATCCGCACGCCAGAGCAGGCGGAGCAGGTGGCGGAGCAGCTCGGGATGATCCTCCGGTCCACCGGCCGGGTGAAACGTGGCCTGGGCACGATCCGGCAGGATGTCAATATCTCGATCGAAGGTGGTGCGCGTGTAGAGATCAAAGGTGTCCAGAACCTGCGGCTGATCGGCGAGATCGTGAAGTATGAGATTACGCGCCAGCAGAAGCTGCTTGAGATACGCGCGCTCTTGAAGGCGCGTGGCGCGCGCGTGGAGTACGATATTCAGGACCTCGCCAGCATCTTCACGGGCACCGCATCGCGGGTGATCCAGAAGTCAGGCGGTTCGGTCTTTGGCGCGTGTCTCCGCGGGTTCGCGGGCGTTCTGGGCACGGAGCTCCAGCCCGGGCGGCGGTTCGGAACTGAACTGGCGGATTTCGCACGGAAGTACGATGCGGGTTTAATGCATACCGACGAGCTGCCCGCGTACGGCATTACCGCCGAGGCGGTGGCACAGCTGAAGCTAGCGTTTCACGCAACCGCCAGTGATGCGGTCGTGCTCGTTGCAGCGGACCGTTCACGTGCGATGAAAGCGTTACGTGCCGTGCTGCAGCGTGCTGAGGTGGCACTGCAGGAGATACCGCGCGAGACGAGGCGCGCATTGCCCACCGGGAGCAGCGCATATATGCGCCCGCTGCCGGGCGCCGCGCGCATGTATCCCGAAACGGACGTGCCCCCGGTCGAGGTCAGCGAGGAGCGACTCGAACGCATCCGTGCCACGCTCCCCGAGACCTTCGAGCACCGGAAAGCACGCTACATAGCAACGTTTGGATTACATGAGGAGCTCGCCGATAAGATCGCCCGCAACGCCAATTTCGCGCTCTTCGAACGCAGTATGGCCCTGTATCCCAACCTCGCCCCGACGGTCGTGGTGCGCACGCTCACCGATACGCTCACCGAGCTCGCGCACGACGGCGTGGACGTGGAGACTCTGGAAGAGCACCATTTCAGCGGGATCTTCGAGCATCTCGCCAGGAACGCTTTTGGTAAGGAAGCAGTGCCTGAGCTCGTCCGATTCCTGGCGGCGAAGCCCGAGGCGACCGTAAAGGAGGCGATCGAGGAGATCGGGCTGAGCACGGACATGGACGCGGTCGAGCAGCGGATCGCGGCGATCGTGACCGCGAAGCGCGCGTTTATCCTCGAGAAGGGCACACGTGCGGTCGGCCCGCTGATGGGCGAGGTGATGAAGGAGTTGCGGGGTAAAGTGGACGGCAAAGTGCTCAATAACCTGCTGACGGCGAAGGTGAACGAGGTTCTCAAAACGAGCCCCTCTCAGAAATAGTGGTAGCCTATATAAGGACCTGGGAACTGGTGCATCTCTAAGGGAACAAACTCCTTTAAGTGCAATTGAAGAGAATGTATAAGTTGTGGAGATAGAGAATGCAATTCAATGTGGTGATTGAAGAAGATCCAGAGGGTGGTGGGTATGTGGTACACTGTCCCGCTCTTAAAGGGTGCTGGTCACAAGGCGATACGATAGAAGAAGCGCTGGAGAACATAAAAGAGGCCATTAGGGGATATTTGAAAACTTTAAATGAACGTGCAGTGCACGAGGTTGCCGAGAAAAGCCGTGAACGAGCACTCATTAAAGAGGTAGCGGTGGTATAATCGAGTGACTAAACTTCCTCGATGGTCAGGCAAAAAGATAATAGCCGCATTCAAATGAAGAGTTTTTAGTGCTTTGCTACAAAAAGAAGAAGTCTTAATTTAAGTGCTTAGTACGCACTACTTACTATGGTAGTAGGGCAATCGAGCAAGGGAAGGGTTGTTGTCTCCTGGACCGGTGGTAAAGATGGCTGCCTTGCCCTCTATCGAGCGCTCCAGGCCGGTTACGAGGTCTCGCAGCTCCTGCAGTTCCGTGATCTGAAGAAAACCGGGTCGCATGCACTGAATCCCGCGCTCATCGCGACACAGGCTCAGGCGCTGGGTCTTCCTCTCCTGCAGTGCGAGTTCCACTCCTATGAGGACACGTTCAAGTCAGTTGTCTGCGAATTGAACGAGCACGGTGCGGGAATTACCGGCGCGGTCTTCGGACATATCCACACGCATCGGCAGCTCGTTGAGCGGATCTGCCATGATCTGGAGCTTGAGCTGCTCCTGCCGCTCTGGGGCCGCGAGTCCGGGACGATCCTCGACGAGTTCATGGACGCGGGCTTCGAAGCGGTGGTGGTGAGTGTGCGGGCCGACATCCTGGGCAGGGAGTGGCTTGGCCGCAGGCTCGATGCGGAGTTCCGCCGCGAGCTGCAGCAGCAGCATCCCGGAGTCGCCCTCTGTGGCGAGAACGGTGAATATCATACCCTGGTGACCGACGGCCCGCTCTTCAAGCAGCGGATAAAGATAAGTACGGGCGCGCCACTACGGAGAGATGGCTACTGGCACCTGGCAATTACGGGCTACGCACTGGACTGCGGGGTGGGGGGGGAAAAAAAGAGCATGAGCGAGGAGCAGCGGATCGAGAGTAAGCAGCTCTATGCGGGCAGAGTCGTGCAGCTGCGGCTGGACACCGTCACCTTACCGGACGGGCGGCTCAAGAAGCGGGAGATCCTCGTGCATCCCGGCGCCGCGGCGATCGTGCCGGTGCTGCACGACAGGATCTTGCTGGTCGAGCAGTACCGAACAGCCATTGGTCGCGCAACGCTCGAGATCCCCGCAGGCACGCTCGAAGTGGGCGAGTCGCCCGAAGCGTGCGCCCGCCGTGAGCTCATCGAGGAGACCGGCTTCACGGCCGCCGACTGGCAGAAACTGACCGCGTATTACCCCTCTCCAGGCTATAGCAGCGAGCTGATCCACGTCTACCAGGCAAGCGGCCTGGAAAAGATCGCGGCGGTCAATGCGGAGCTGCCACTCCACTGGCTGGCGCGCTCCGAGGTCGAGAACCGGATACGAACCGGTGAGATTCAAGATAGTAAGACGATAATAGGAGTATTACTAGCGCGATGAACCCGAAGATCTGTATCCTGCGGATAGAAGGCACGAACTGTGAGCAGGAAACGTTCCTCGCCTTTCACCTGCTGGGCGCGCTCGCCGAGCTGGTGCACCTGAAGCAGCTGACCGGAGCGGTGCAGGAGTGCGATCGGCGGCAGCTGGAAGAGTACGACGCGCTCGTCATTCCCGGCGGCTTCTCGTCCGGGGATTACATTCGCGCCGGCGCGATCCTGGCCGCGCGTATCAAAGGCGCGTTGGGGGACGAGATTGCAGCGTTCATACGCGCGGAGAAACCCATTCTCGGGATCTGCAACGGCTTTCAGGTATTGGTCGAGATGGGGCTGCTGCCCGGGTTTGGCGGCCCCGACGAGCTCGATGTGCAGCAAGCTGCGCTCACCACGAACGATTCTGCTCGCTTCGAATGCCGACCCACCCTGATCAAGCACGAGAATAACGGAACCTGCATCTTCACCCGCGGCATACCTAAAGACCGCATACTCAGGATCCCGAGCGCGCACGCTGAGGGCAAGTTCTATTTCGATGACCGTTCGAGGGACCGATATCTCCGACTCCTGGAGAAGAACGACCAGATCGTCTTTCGCTACGTCGATCCCCAGGGGAACTACGCCTCCTATCCCTGGAACCTGAACGGCTCGCTCTCCAATATCGCGGGCATCTGTAACCCCGCAGGCACGATCTTCGGCCTGATGCCGCATCCCGAACGCGCATTTCATGCCGTAATGGACTCCGAATGGCCACGAGAATCGGGCCAGAGGCGCGCAGGTGAGCTTGCCAGCTGGGGCGAGGCGCACGGTGACGGGTATCCGATCTTTGAGGCCGTGTTGGCGTATCTGCGCCGGAGCTAACGCTGCGTGCGGTGTCGAGTAAGGTTTTTATGATAGTAGCTCCTTTATAATCACGAGAGTCGCAAGGAGCGTGAGCAGAACTGGCGAAGAAAAAAGTGAAGGATAAGTGGAAGGCGAAAGAGTGGTACACCATCCTCGCGCCGAAGATCTTCGGCGATGTGAAAGCAGGGGAGACGATTGCTGACGATCCCACCAGGCTACTGGGCCGAAGGGTCGAGATGACCGTGGACGAACTCACCGGCAAGCTGATTAAAAACACCAATTTGAAATTATTACTCGAGGTCGATGAGGTGGATCATGCTACCGCGTATACCCGCTTCATCGGGCATAAGATCGATTCGGATTATCTCCGGAGCTTAGCGCGCAAGCGGAGCTCGAAGATCGATTCGAATATCGAGGTGACGACGAAGGACGGTGAAAATATCCGGGTGAAATCATCCTGCTTCACCTTGAAGAAAGCAAGTGAAGCGCAGATCAAGCAAATCCGGAAGCTGATGGAGGACGTCATTCGGAGCAGGGCGAGCAGCCTGGAGTTCAACAAGTATCTGCAGGAGATCATCCTCGGCAAACTCTCCTCGGACATCTACAAGGTGGCGAAGAAGATCTATCCCGTACGGCGAGTGGAGATCACCAAGACGGAACGAGCGCTCACGCCCGTACAGGCGAGTGTAGAAGCAGCATAGGATGAAGCTGAAGTTCCTCGGAGGCTGTAACGAGATAGGACGTTCCGCAGTCCTCGTTGATGATACGATTATCATCGATTACGGGCTCAGGCCGACGGACCCGCCCGAGGTCCCCTTAGGCAACGGGAGCATTGCACCCAGCTCGATCATCGTCTCCCACGCCCATCTCGACCATTCCGGCATGGTCCCTAGTTTGATGGACCGCTACAAAGCGCCCGAGGTCTTCATGACGCCCGTCACCCGGGATTTAACCTCACTCATGGCCCGGGATACGATTAAGGTGGGCAAGGAGCAGGGGTACGTCTTCTTCGGTGAGGAAGAGATCGTCCGGATGGACGCGCGGACGCAGGAGGTCGCGTTTGGCGACCCGCAGCCGCTCACGGACTCGGACTACGAGCTCGAATTCCATAACGCCGGGCACATACCCGGGAGTTCCGCGGTCCATTTGCGCAAGGAGCATGAGGATATCAGCCTCTTTTACTCTGGCGATATTAAGCTGGGACCGAGTCGCCTGATGCAGAGCGCGGCACCAAGTGAGTTCCCCGCGGCCGACATCCTCATTCTTGAGAGTACCTATCACGGCCGGGATCATCGGAACCGGCAGGAATTGGAGCGCGAATTCATCGACTCGATCTCCGAGACGCTGAACGCCGGTGGCAATGCCGTCGTGCCCTGTTTCGCCATCGGTCGGACGCAGGAGATCGTCATGATCCTCCACGCGTACGGGCTCACCCCCTATGTGGACGGCATGGGCTTGAGCGTCTATCAGCTCTTTAAGAACCATCCCAGCTACTTGAAGGATCCTGAGGCGATGAATGAGGCCTTCGCTGCTGCAGAGTTCGTGAATGCGAAGCGGCGCAAGAAAGCGATCTCCGAGCCGTCGGTCATTGTCACAACCGCGGGGATGCTCAACGGCGGCCCTGTGCTCTATTATCTCCGCAAGATCCATGATGACCCCCGGAGCAAGGTCTTACTCACCGGCTATCAAATCGAGGGCACGAATGGACGAAAGCTGCTCGAGGAAGGCTGTGTCGATGCGGACGGTGAGCTCTTGCAGGTGACGGCCTGCGTGGAGCAGTATGACTTCTCAGCCCATGCCGACGATGCAGAGCTCAAGAAGCTCGTCACGCGCTTCTCCCGGAGCGGCACGGAGGTGCTCTTTACCGTCCATGGCGAGCATACCGAGGAGTTCGCCGCGTGGGCACGTGACAAATTCGGGTGCGAAGCGATCGCCCCGCAGAACGGTGAAGAATTTATAATACAGTAAGTAGGACGTTATAGCAAGGGAAACCTGCGCCGGTAGTGTAGCCTGGTATCACATAGGCTTGCCAAGCCTATAACCCGGGTCCAAATCCCGGTCGGCGCATTGTGCCGAAATAAGCCATAGAAAGCGGCATTTTTTATGAGTAGTTCGTAAACCACTATCATGATTATTGTAGATCAGCACGAAGAGTGGGCGAGAAGGAGCGATTGAGATCGACTCCACTGATTTACGGCAGCTAGGAACTGGTTCACCAGCACCTTTATATCGTAAAGCCAATACAACAATAACTTAGCTCCGATGACCAAGGCGAGCACGGAGCGATGGCTAAGCAAGAGTACGGAGCGATGGCTGAGCACCTATGAGTTCTCCTGAGCTGAACTTCAAGGAGATCGAAGCGAAGTGGCAGCGGAACTGGGAAGCGAGCAGGCTCTTTGAGCCGGAATGCGACCCGAGCAAGCCGAAGTTCTATTTGACCGTGCCCTACCCGTACACCTCGGGACCGCTGCACATCGGCCACGGCCGAACGTACACCATCGGCGATATTATTGCCCGCTTTAAGCGCTTACAGGGCTATAACGTCCTCTTCCCTATGGCATTTCACGTCACCGGCACGCCGATCCTGGCGATCGCCGACAGCATTGCGAAGGGCGACCCGGTGGTCATCGGACGCTTCAAGGAGTACATCGCGATCTACGAAGAGCCGGCACAGACTGCCGCGATTTTGAAGACCTTTGAGAAGCCGGAGAACGTTGCCGACTTCTTCGCGGCTCGGATCTCCGAGGACTTCAAGATGATGGGCTACTCCATCGACTGGCGCAGAAGGTTCAACACCACCGAGCCGATGTATAACCGGTTCATCGAGTGGCAGTTCAAGAAGCTCTACGCGCGCGATGTGATCAAGAAAGGGAAATACCCGATTACCTATTCCGTGGATGAGCAATGCGCGGTCGGCGAGGATGACATTGAGGAGGGCGATATCGCAAAGGTCTCGATCGTCGAGCAGACCCTCATCAAGTTCAAGCTGAGTGAGGATGGCGCGTACCTGGTTGCCGCGACGCTGCGGCCTGAGACGATCTTCGGGGTCACGAACGTCTGGGTAAAGCCCACAGCACAGTATGTCCGGGCGCGGGTTGGGACTGAGGTGTGGGTGATCTCACGTGAAGCGGCGGAGAAGTTACGGTATCAACGTGAGGACGTCGCGATCCTGGAGGAGCTGCAAGGCGAAGCGCTACTCCGGCAGGAAGTACAGGAGCCCGTGGCCGGTAAAGCAATCCCGGTCTTCCCTGCAAGCCTCGTCGATCCGGACGTGGGCACCGGCGTCGTCTATTCCGTGCCCGCGCATGCGCCCTACGATTACATGGGTGTGGAGGATCTGAGAAAGGCCACGGGCATTGCCGTCGAGCCGATCAAGATCATCGAGATCGCGGGCTACGAACTGCCGGCGAAGGAGATCTGTGAGCAGATGGGGATCGCGAACCAGAATGACCCGCGACTGGAGGAAGCGACGCAGATCATTTACAAGGACGAGTTCTATCGCGGCGTCCTGAACGAAAAGTGCGGCCCATTCGCGGGCATTCAGATCGCCGCGATCAAGGATGAGGTAAAGAACTGGTTGAAGGGGATGAACGCGGCGGGCGTCTTCTACGAGACCTCGCGAAAAGCGGTCACCCGCGGCGGTAGTAAAGTGATCGTCGCGGTCCTCCAGGACCAGTGGTTCATTGATTACACACCCGCCTGGTGGAAGGCGGAGGGGCATAAGCTCGTTGAGGCTATGAGCTTCTTCCCCGAGCAATACAAGACCTACATGCACGATATCGTCGATTGGCTAGCCCTGCGACCCTGTGCGCGCCGCCGGGGCCTGGGCACGCGGTTCCCCTTTGAACGGGAATGGATCATCGAATCGCTCAGCGATTCTACCCTCTACATGGCGCTGTACACCATTGCGCACCTGCTCCGGGACGTGAGGGTGGAGGCGCTGGATGAAGAATTCTTCGATTACGTCTTCCTGGGCATCGGGACGCCAGCGACCGTGGCGAAGCGGGCACAGATCGATCCCGCGCTGGTGCAGCGGCTCAGAGCGGAGTTTGACTACTGGTATCCCAATGACCAGCGGCACACGGCGCCACCGCACCTCTCGAACCATCTCGTCTTCTTCCTGATGCACCATGCCGCGATCTTTCCCGAGCGGCATTGGCCTCGCGCGATCACGCTGAACGAATTGATGATCAGGGAGGGTCGGAAGATCTCGAAGAGCAAGGGTAACGTCATTCCGCTCGCGCACGTCTCTGGGCTCTATGGCGTCGATCTGTACCGGCTCTACTGCGCGATCAATGCTGATTTCGCCACGGTCGTCAACTGGCGTGAGCAGGATACCGATGCGCTGCGGCGGCGGTTCCACGCCATGATCGCGAACTTCGAGGAGAGCATCGCGGCAGATGCGCTCAGGGCTGAGGAGCTCACGCACCTGGATCGGTGGTTCCTCTCGAAGTTTTACCGCCGGCTCCAGGACTCCGTCAAGCTCTTTGCGAGCTTCCGCATCCGCGAAGCGGGCATCAATGTGGTCTTCAACCTCATGAATGACCTGCGGTACTATGAGCGCCGTGCGGGCGAGGAGCGGCGGCGGAGGATCCTCGCGAACGTGCTGGACGAATGGCTCATTATCCTCTCACCCATCGTGCCGCATATCTGCGAGGAGCTCTGGCACAAGCGCCACGAGAGCTTCATAGCGGTCCAGGCGCTGCCAGCGATCCGCGAGGAGTTGATCGATGAGCAGGTGGAGCGCGAGGAGGAGTATCTCCTCAAGCTGGTGGAGGACATTCAAGAGATCTTGAAGGTCGCACGCATCACGCCCCGGAAAATCTACCTGTATACCGCGGATACTGAGGCGGAAGGCTGGAAGTGGGAGCTCTTCAGAGCACTCAAGGACGTGCCGGAGCGGGAGAAGATACGGGAAGCGATGGCGATCCGCAAGGATAAGTCCACGGTCGAGTTCGTGAAGCAGCTGGTGAAGAGCAACCTGGCGTACTGCGAGCTACACGAGTCGAGCGTTCTGGGGCGTGAGACGGCGTATCTGGCGCACGAACTCGGCTGCGAGTTCGGGATCAATGAGGACTACGACCCGAAAGGGAAACGGAAATTCGCGCTCCCGCTCAAGCCGGCGATCTACGTGGAGTAACTTCGCTGAGTCGCGACTTCATGCAACGCTCCTCGAGCGGCTCTAAGGGCTCCGCGGGCACCTGAAACGGCGTCATGGTAGTTTAAATAGACGCTGAGCCAATAGATCTCCGTGACTGCCATGGCGAAGAAGGGAGAGGCGAGGGAGAGCGTCTTTGAAGCGATAGAAAAGCATGGGGTGAAGTTCATCGGGCTCTGGTTCACCGACATCCTGGGGCAGTTGAAGAGTGTTGCCATCTCGGTGGCAGAGTTAGATACTGCTTTTGAGGAGGGTATGGGCTTTGACGGCTCCTCGATCAAAGGGTTTGCGCGAATTGATGAGAGCGACATGCTCGCGAAACCAGACCCGGGCACCTTTCAGCTGATACCCTGGAAGAGGGATCCGGATGTCGTCGCGCGGATGTTCTGCGACATCTTACAGCCCGATGGGAGCCAGTATGAGGGCGATCCACGGTACGTGCTGAAGTGGAATCTCAAGCGGCTGTGGGATGAATACGGCTACACCTACAACGTCGGGCCGGAGCTGGAGTATTTCTACTTGAAGGATGATAAGACGCTCGAGGTGCTTGACGAGGGCGGCTACTTCGATCTCACCACGCTCGATGCCGGGAGCGATATCAGGCGGGAGACGGTCCTCATGCTCGATGCGATGGGCATCAAGGTGGAAGCGAGCCACCACGAGGTCGCGCCCTCACAGCAGGAGATCGATCTGCGGTACACCGATGCGCTCGCCATGGCGGATCAGGTGATGACCTACCGGTTCGTCGTGAAGGAGATCGCGCAGCGGCAGGGCTGCTACGCGACCTTTATGCCAAAGCCCATCTTCGGCGTGAATGGCTCGGGCATGCACGTGCACCAGTCGTTATTCAAGGGCGATCGGAACACCTTCTTTGAGCCTGACGAGGCGTTCCATCTATCCGAGACGGCGAAGTGGTATACCGCGGGGTTGTTGAAGCACGCGCCTGAGATCACCGCCGTGACCAACCAGTGGATCAACTCGTACAAGCGGTTGGTCCCGGGCTACGAAGCGCCAGCGTACATCACGTGGGCGCGCCGGAACCGGTCAACGCTCGTGCGAATACCGATGTACAAGCCGGGCAAGGAGAAAGCGACCAGAATCGAGTTCCGCAGTCCTGATCCCGCCTTCAACCCCTATTTAGCCTTCGCCGTGATGCTCGCCGCGGGCATGGCCGGTATCAAGGGCAAGTACGAGCTGCCCCCACCGACGGAAAAAGATGTTTACCTGATGAGCGAGGACGAGCGGAGACGGGAAAAGATCACGACGCTGCCCGGGAGCTTGATTGAAGCTATTAGCTTGACGAAGCGGAGCAAGCTGGTGAAGGACGCGCTGGGCGAGCATGTCTTCCAGAACTTCCTCATGTCCAAGGAAGTGGAGTGGGACCGGTACCGCGTGAACGTGACGGAATGGGAGTTGAAGGAGTATCTCTCGGTGCTGTGACAGCTTACTTACCGCTCTTTGCGTGAAAATTTACCTCGTAGCAGCGCGGCACTGCTCTCGCACCTCCTGCAGGTAGAATTTGGGAGGGAACTCAAGTGGTCGACTTGATGGCGGTGCAACGGCGTAAAACTTTAAATTCTATTCTTACCTTTACCTAATCGTCGTAAACATGGAAGTTGTAAAACTCTCAGCGAAAGGGCAGATCGTCATTCCTGCGCAGATACGGAAGGAATTAGGGCTAGAAGCCGGGGATATACTGCTCGTCGAGCAGAAACATGAGGCGGTGCTGCTGAAGCCAGCCACCAAGTTAGCAAAGCTCCGGGGGATTGACAGGTCAGAGGGTGCGTCAGAAGAGGTTGATACGCTCAGAGAAGAGTGGGACGAGGAGTTTGAGCACGGGTGAGATGAAGAGTCCGGGCACGGTACAGACGTATGAAGTACCTTCTGGATACAAAGGCGCTACTCGCCTTCTTCAGTGATGAGGACGGCGCGGAAAAGGTTGAGGCGATTTTGAAGGAGATCGATGAGAATCGAGCAGAGGGCTTCATAAGCACGATCACGCTGACTGAGCTCTACTATCTCTATGCACGACGTGGCGGCGAACAGGTGGCGAAGGAGCGGATTGAGCAACTCAGGCTCTCGAATCTGAAGATCATCCCGATAGATGAGGAGATCGCGCTGAAAGCGGGTGAGTATAAACTTCAGGCGATACCGATTGCTGATGCGTTGATTGCAGCGAGTGCACAGCTCATTGCTGCACATGTGGTGACCGATGATCCGCATTTTGAGCAGGTCAACATATCCGTTTTGAAGTTTCGCGAGCACGATTAGTACGTAGCATCATCATGAAGCCGTGAGAAACCGAGTGGCTTATTTGTGTCCTCTACCCCAGCCCGAGCAACTGCTGATTCCCGATGTTCACCTGCTGCAAATGCCGTTTCGCCGCCTCGTAACACCCCCATACGTGCGCACGCGGCGTGATCGGCATCTTCGCATGGAACCTGGGGATAATGTAAGACGCCAATTCAGAGAATAAACCTTTATTAAGACTTCCCTACCTCTTTCACACGAGGATGAGCGAAAAATTCAACGTTATCGTCGAAGCAGGCGAGGACGGCTACCTCATTTCAGACGTGATCGAGCTCCCCGGCTGCCATACGCAGGCGAAGACCTATGATGAGCTTATTGAACGCACCAAGGAGGCTATTTCGTTATACCTCAGTGTGAAAACTTCTGAACCATTCAGACCGAAGTTCGTTGGGTTACAGCAGATAGAAGTAGAGGTTTAAGCATGCGGAAATTGCCGCTTATGTCCGCAATGGGATTGGCAAAAGTCCTTCAAAAACTTGGATTCGAAATGAAGCGGCAACAAGGAAGTCACATGTTCTTTGAGCATCCCGATGGGAGAACAACAATTATCCCTAATCATCCAGGTGAGCATATTGATAGAGGACTCTTGAACAAAATCATCAAACATGATCTTCAAATCAGTCGAGAAGAATTTTTGGAACTCATATAATACCAGCGAAGAAACAAAGCGTCTTTAAGAAGGCGAAGCTCTAAATCACTCCAGCCCGAGCAACTGCTGATTACCGATGTTCACGTGCTGCAAGTGCCGTTTCGCCGCCTCGTAACAGCGCACCACCTGCGCACGCGGCGTGATCGGCAGATCGCGCATATAGTAGCTGGGATGGAAGACGAGGAGTGAATAGGGTATCCCAGGATTGACGCTCGCGATAAATGCAGCGATCTGCTCCACCTCATGCTCGTCCACATAGTAGGGCACGAGCAGCGTCGTCGCCGTGAGCACCGGTGGCTTGGATTGCTCGAAGAATTCCTCGGCGACCAGCGCGAAATTCTCGTACGCGCGCTGGCTCGGTACGCCGCTGAGTGCGATGCTTAACCCGGGCTCAAATGCTTTGAGGTCGAACTTGACGATCCCGCCGCTCCGGGAGGAGAGTTCAGCCGCGCATTTCACGAGTGTGGGATTGCCGCAGCCGTTCCATTCCCAGCAGATTCGCACCGCTTTATCCTTGATGATCGCATTTGAGGCGCGGAGCGCGAACTGAAGCTGCGGCTCGGGACTGCCGCCAAAGTAGCAGATGCAGTGCGCGTTTTCGCACGCTTTCACGCTCGCCACGAACTCATTTCTGCTCACCGGGTTGACCGTTCCGAAGTCCTTGTGCCCGGCATTCTGGCAGAAGAGGCAGTTGAAGTTGCAGGCATAGAAGAAGACCGCGACATTCACCTGCCCGCGCGCAGCGGACCCCGGGCAGAACCATGCGGCGCAGCAGTTCGTCGGGAGTGGATCACGGTATGCGTAGAGGACTGCATGGTCAGGTGGCACCAGCGGCTTCAAGCGCCCACCGAGGTTCTGTTTCAGGCCGCAGTAGCTCCGCTCACCATCGCTCAGCACGCACTCGTTCGAGCAGAGGGTGCACCGTATCCCGCCTTCACTTTGAGGCGGCTCCGCGGGTAGCCCGTAGCTCGCGCGTACGGGTTTATGCGCAGCCTTCACGTACTCCATCGCGCCCGGTCTGCCACGGCGGATGCAGTCCACGCAGACCTGCAACACGTCCGCTGCATGCTCATGGCCACAGAGCGCACAGGTTCTCATCAGTTACGATGTGGGTGGGTTGTGCGGTTAAATGCTTCCTGATTCGGAGGATCGCTTCTGCTTCGTTGTTCCTTAGCGGATCGGCAGCTCATACTTGGTCGCGATCTCTGCAAACGCCTCGCTGAGGTACTTGACCCGTTTCCAGCTCAGCCCATAGGTATTCAGCTTCCAGACACGCGTGGAGCCCTCGAAGGTACCGATAATCTTCCGCTCCTTCAGCTCATCGGTGAGGAAATAGCCCTTCCGCTTATCCGTCTTCGCGATGCGGTCGAAGCTTGCCCGCGTGTCCACCCGGGTAAGCGTGTGCTTGCGCGGGTATTCACTGAGCACGAGATTCCCCGCGATCCGCATGAACTCGCGCACGAAGTGATTCGATTTCGCTACCTCATCGGACCAGTGCTGCACCCGCTCTTTCACCGCGGGGAATGAGGCCATCAGGCAGACGACCGTCCCACCCATCAGGGTACAGCCCATCAGTTCGGGCTCTTTAGTCTCGAAGCACCGGCTCGTGAGATCGCCCATGACTCGACTGCTCCGGAAGACGATAGGCGCCCAGTCCGCCGTCGTGGCGATGATGCCCGAAGGCGCGACTGCAGCCATGCCCTTGTGCCCTGAGCCGACCAGGAAGTCCGCACCGATCTCCTTGCCGTTCACGGGCATCATGCCCACGGCATACGCGCCATTGCAGAGGAAGGGGATGCCATACGCCTTGGCGACCTTGCCCACGCCTTCAACGTCATGCACGTTCCCGTAGCTGTAATCCACCAGCTCGATCATGATGAGCTTTGGCAGCCGCCCGGTCTCCTCCTTCGTCCGCTCGATCGTTTCCGCGACGGCCTCGCCGGTCACGAGGTGGTTCGTGCCTGTCGGCACCTCCTTGATGACGCCCCCCGCAATCTCGACCGCGAGGAATTCGGTGTAGTGCGCGAGATCAGAGACAAGGACGACGTCGCCACGTTCGATGAGCGATGAGGTAACGGCTTGAAAGCCGCGGCGCGCACCGGGCACGAGACGCACCTCATCCATGCCGACGAACGCCGCGAGGTCCGCGTGAAACGCCTCGATCGGCGGTTTCTTGATCTTGTCGAGTCGACCCTCCAGGCACCGATCACAGACGGAATAGCCATCGCCGTACGTAATGAGCGCTTTTCGCGCGTCGAGCGTCAATCGCCCGCCGGCCTGGATCGGATTGATATTGATGAACTCCTCCTCCCTCGTTCTCAACTCGATCCCGGCGCACACCTGCTGAATGGGGTTCCCGCTTCCTGTTTGCAACTCACGAAGGAGCGTCTCGAGTCGAGCCAGCGTGGTTGAGCGCTGCTGCTCTTCCGTGTCGTCGAACCCGGTCGGCAGTGCCTGCCGGTAAAGCTCGCGCAGCTCCTCGAGCGCGAACAGCGCTTCATAGAGTTTCCGCACCTGGAGATCCATTATTGCTCCTTCCTAACTAATCCATCTGACTAGTCACGCTGGTCTGTTTCTCTTTAGTAATCAACTCTTCAGTCTTCCTAAGAAAGAGCAACGCTTTTTTATGAAAGATGGGGAAATCAATTGAAGGAATCTCCTCGTCATAAAAATTTTTATGAAGGGTATTGAGCTCTAAAAACAGTGTATGGTATCCCTCGTCCACAAGCTCTTTACTTACATCTCGGGTAAAATCAAAAAATTGTTTGTGGTTTGTGATGTATCTGTTAGACAACGAAGCAAGAGCTTTTATCGATTGTGTGATCGCTCCCCACAGAAGTTCAGACGCCTTTCTGAACTCATTTTTACTTGCCGCTTCTTCCGCGTTTGAAAAATAGGTATCTCTGGCTCTCAAATAGCTTCGAAAGAGCTCACGCAAATCCGATGACCCGCCCATCTCTATCATCGAGCTTCACTTTCTTGATACTCGTGGAAAAAACACCAACGTCCACCGTGACCTCCCACGCGGAGGCGGTTTTATCAAACGTGATTCCTTCAAGCCGTGGATATAAATAGCCCGCCTTCGTCTTTAAAAACTCCAGAGCCTTGTCAACAATTTCCTCAGGATGCATCATTTCTAGATGGGTTATAATTCTTTAAAAAGATTACTACCTTACTCTACTCGGAACTACCATACTCTCTAAGATCGGAGATTGTGTTCAAAATGATTGACGCCTACGACTTCGGCTGGATCGTCATTGACGGCACGACCTACACGAGTGATCTGATCATCTTCCCGGACCGTATAGAAGCGGCGTGGTGGCGGCGCGAGGGGCACGTGCTCCACATCGAGGATATCGAGTTGATCATACTGGCGAAGCCCGAATTGCTCATCGTCGGTACGGGCAAATACGGTGTCCTGAAGGTACCAGTCCAAACGCGTGCGTACCTCCACGCGAACGGGGTAGACGTGCTCGTGGAGCCAACGGATAGGGCGGTTGAGCTCTACAATTACTACGCCGGTGCGAAAAAGGTCGTCGCGGCGCTCCATTTGACCTGTTGAGTATGCTCGCTTCCACAGTAGCGTGCGGATACCAAAAGGACCGAGCTCACTCATCGATAGCGAATGAAGAAGTCCTTGAATTCGCCGGTATACTCCTCCCAGGTGACCTCCACCGAGGAGACTTTCGCGTTCGCTGGTCCGTACTGGCAGAAGTCGATCATTTGATCTACAATCTCCTTCTCACCCTCAAAGACCGCTTCGACTCGGCCATCCGGGAGGTTGCGCACCCAGCCCTTGATGCCGCGCATCGCTGCTTCCTCACGGGTGACATAGCGAAAGTAAACACCCTGGACGCGCCCGGAGACAATCACGTGCGCTCGTACCTTTAAGCCCATGGTTTGTCTGCTCGCTCGCGGGTTCCAATCCTCCCTACGCGCTGCGAATTTAAATAGCTCTTCCTCTTACCTCTCTGCTGATTGATGCAGGCATGCGCAGGCTGGAAATCAAAGTGATTCCCAATTCGCCCACGGCAGAGGTGGTTGAAGCTGAGCCGTTGATCGTGCGGGTACGAGAGCCGCCGAGCAAGGGCAAGGCGAATCGAGCGGTGGTGAAGCTCCTCTCGCGCTACTTCAACGCGAACGTGCGAATCGTCGCCGGAGCGACGAGCAAACGGAAAACAGTGGAGATCGAGGAGCACGAGTAACGCTCGCCTGTATGTAGATGCGAAAGCCCTGCGACTCGAGCTGGCGGATCGACTACAGGAGCTCACCAGCCGCGCGATGATACGCGTCACGCGCCTTTGCGGATTCGATGAGCCTGTTGTAACAGGCGTCGCTCGTCAGGGTCGTGGCATCGCCGATCAAGACCAGCTTCCGCTTCGCACGCGTGAGCGAGACATTCAGCCGTCGCAAATCGCTCAGAAACCCGATCTCGCCATGTTCGTTACTCCGTACGAAGGAGACGATCACCACCTCCTTCTCACGGCCCTGAAAGCCGTCCACCGTCTTGATCTCCAGCCCGTCGACCTGGAGTATGCTCCTCAGGAGCGAGACCTGGTCGTCATAGGGCGAGATGACCGCGATCTCCTCGGGCGGGATGCCCAGCTGAAGCAGGCGTTCCGCGGCGGCCTTTACCAAGCGCGCCTCGCCCGGGTTCTCTTTCGAGGTGGATCCATACCGTGTTCGTTCCCTGAACGCCAGATCACCCCCGGTATCGATGAAGAGGAAGGGCTTGAGATCTGCCGATTCCAGTAACGCTTCGGTCGATCGTGGCACGATCTCACGCAGATTACGGCTCCTCACCGCGTCGTACGCGTGCAATTTGCCGCCATAGAACTCCCGGTTCGGGAATGCTTCGATCTCCTCGTTCATCCGGTACTGCACATCGAGCATAACCCGTATGTGATCGCCATATGCTTCGAGGAGCCGTTCGAAGAGGCTCCTCGCTAAGCTGCCCCGCGCCGCCTCCTCGTTCAGAATGGTGGGCGGCAGTTGCTTGTGGTCGCCCGCCATGATGAACCGTTTCGCCTTGAGCACCGGTATCAATGCGGACGGCTCGGTAGCCTGCGTCGCCTCGTCGATAACCGCGAAATCGAATCGCTTGTTCTTAAGGATCTCCGCGCCTACCGTACTGTTCGTGGCGCAGATAACCTCCGCGTCCTCGAGGACGCTCTCGACCGCCTGCTCCTCCAGTTCGCGCGCCATTATGAAGAGCTTGTCGATCCGGTGCTTCAACTTCAACCAGCGCTGCATGCCCATCACTTTCTCCACCGGGATGCCCCGCACCGTCCTGCTCTGACGTGCCAGCTCCATGATCGCTTCGTCACTCAGGCCGCGTCGCCAGCGCATCTCAGGCACAACCGCAGCATCCTGCATTCGCGCCTTGAGCTCGAATGCACGCGCTCGCAACTCTTGCGCTTCAATGTAATCCGGATCGTCCTGAACAAGGTAATCCAAACTCCGCCGGCGTAAGGCGGGGATGACACGTGCGGGATGCCCGATCCGTACCACGTTCATCCCGAGCGTATCCAAGCGCTCAACCAGGTTATCTACTGCTACGTTCGACTCTGCAGCCGCGAGGATCTGGTAGTTCCGTTTTACCAGTTGCGCGATGATCTCGATGCAGGTGATCGTCTTGCCGGTACCCGGCGGCCCATGAATGAGGAAGAAGTCTTGCGCCGCTAGCGACTGCACCACCGCATCACGCTGGCTCGCGTTCAGCGCACCGTTAGAGAATTCAAGCTGCTTCGGCTGCGAGAACTCCGGAGGCGTGAGCCCCAATAATTTCTCCATTCGCAGCCGTGGCAGGCGCTTGAACCGCTTTAACGCCTCGATCATCCGCTGAAAGGTAATGTCATTGACATAAAGGTCGATTCTGAGTCCTTTGCGGTAGACGAAGCCCGGCGGTGCATCATCGAAGGCAACGGTGATCGAATGCGTGGTCTTCTCCGCGACCGTGCCCGTGGGATTCTCGCCCTCCCACGGTGCCGTCCCCGCTCGGCTGATCAGGACGAGATCACCCACCTCGATCTCGCTCTCCGGGAGCGGGCAGTCAGCAGCGTCTTTTCGAAACCGCACGAGGTGCTTGCCGCCAAGTCCCAGATCCTGCGACTTACCCCGCATCTTCAGGAACGCTCGTCCCTTCTCCTCTCGTTCTCGACCACTCAGGCGCCGCATCTCCTCCTCGTGCAGCCGCATCTGCTCAGCCCGTTCCAATTCCACGAGCTCGATGAAATGCTGGACGTATTCGTGCTCGTTCATTCGTTCCGGTCCTTCTCTGCTCTCACTTCCTCTTTTGATCCCTATTATGAAAAGGAATACCGAGCTTCCTGCGCTTGCGGTGATTGGTGAGGTCAAGCTTTAAATAGGTGTCGGGACATGGGAGTAACGAGCTATCTATGAGTGAGACCGGGTTGATCATCTTCGGTGGCGTGGCGCTCTTAGCACTCTGGCTGACGCTCTACTTCTCCATCGCTTACATCTAGCCCCTTTGATGCGGAGAAGCGAGGGAGTGAACAGGCACTACGCCGCTGCGGATAGAGCGTGGAAGAACATGGTGTGCTCGAGATTGGTCGGGCAAGGTGATAAGGAAGGGCCTGCCCCCTATATGCACAATTCACCGTTCCGCTGCTGCGTGCCTCGCGAGCGCTGGCAGGCGGGTGCTCCGGCTCACCCTCTTGACGCCTGCTCTGAAGTAGCTTCAGGGTTGAGCTCGTTACTTCTTCACCACCGGGGTTCGGAAGAGCGGCAAGTAAAAGAAAAGGGAAAAAAGAGAGGAGGATGGAGCGCTTTACGCGCTCGGCTTCTCCATCAGCTTCGTCTTCTTCAGGATCTCACCCTTTCGCGCGTGCGGCTTCCGCACCAGGCTGTCCGTGTACTTCTCGATCTCACGTGCCTCTTTCGCCAGCTTTGCCGCTTCACTGAGCAGCTCGTGCGCCGCGGCCACGATCGGGACGTATTCCTCGGGCTCTTTCAGCATGAAGCAGCCCTTCACATCGAGGTCCGCGACCTTCTCCGCCATGCTGTACGCTGCGATCGCTTTCGCCTTGGCGTATGGGTTCGTAAAGCCTGCACGTGCCACGGCCTTATCCGCCGTCGCGATGATCTGCGGCAATTTCACCTCGCCGCCTGCCTTGATCTCCGTGATCACACGGTCAAGCTCCTCCTGGATTAACCGCACGACACCGGTTCCTGAGAGCACCGCAAGGACGTCCACATTGAAGAAGCTCATCTCCACCGGATCGAGGAACTCGCGCCGTGCACCGATCATCGGATCGCCGGGTATAATGATGTAGCCAAACCCGCCCTCCTTTAACTTATCCACGGCCTTCATCGCCGGCGCGTCCGAAAGCACGATGACGGGTTTTCCCTTCTCCTTCGCCATCTCACGTGCCATCTTCGGGCCTGGCAGCGCGGCGTTCGGACTCGTCACGATCACCAGATGCGGATCCCACGCAAGTAAGCGAGCAGCGTCCGGTGCAGCTTCTGGCGTCATCTTCGCGCCCGTACCCAGGACGCGCACGTCAATATCCTCCCTGTCCGCTCGCTCGTCCAGCAGCAGATCCACGATCCGCGAGGCCCCAATATTCCCTAATTTAACAATGCCAATCTTTACTACGTCCATAAGAGATCACGCTTCTACCGTAGGTCGGCACCAGATATAAAACCTATCGATTTTCACCGCGAACTGAGGGGGTTTGAAATAAAATGCACCATTACCCAGAATCTCCGAACCACATGAGCTCTTTCGGCAAAACCATCCCTTTAAGGGGAAAGGGGTTGGATTTACCGTCCTTCTCTCGCTCTTATTTGTTGATCTCCACAAATTGTTTCTTTGATCAAATTTTCTTTCATAAAGAAAGTTTAATGGGTGAGATACGCCACGACCGCCATCTCCTCTTCATCGACCGAATCGATCCGGACGAAGCCGTACCGTTCGAACTGCACCACGTTCTCGAGTTCCGTAGCGATCAGGAGCTCGCCGAGGCCTTCATCGATCCCATCGGGTCGCTTCACGGTCACGTGGATCCCACTCGACGGCACCCACTGGATCACCTGCATTCCTGCTGGCGGTGCCGGCTGGGTCGCGACATCAAGCACCTTGCCTACCAGGGGCTCTGTGCTCGCGATCTCCACGGTGCAGAGGTATTTCAACCGGAGCTTCTGACCCAGCTGTAAGGTCGCGGCATCCGTATCGGCAAGATGGACGATATTACCGGTCAGGAGCTCACGATACTCCTTGGCCGCGGGGTGCTTCAACGCCCGTGCCGTCAGATACTCCACTCCGTCTAACTGCATCTGGACCGGGTTCCGCACGAAGAAGTAGCGCGAGGCTTTTGGATCTACCATCTTCCGGTTCTCCGCATAGAGGTTCTTCATGCTCACCGCGATGTCCGTCTGCGTCACGCCGATGGAGACGAAGAATTTACGGATCGCCTCAGGCTGAAAGCCACGTCGTCGCAGCGCTCTGATCGTGGGCAGTCGCGGATCGTCCCAGCCCTCATACTCGCCCCGCTCGATCCGCCTCCGCAGGTCTGAGGTGCTGAATTTCCCGAACTCCTGCACCTTGATCTTCCCCCAGTGCATGGTGTGCGGATAAGTCCAGCCGAGGTGGTCGTAGAGGAACCGCTGCCGCAGCTCCGATTTCATGAGGTCCTTCCCGCGGATGATGTGTGTGACGCCGAGCAGATGGTCCTCGATCGCCGATTCAAAATCGAGTGTCGGCCACACCACGTAGCGGTCGCCAACCCGGGGATGCTCGTGCTTTAAGACGCGCAAGGCCACCCAATCGCGCAGCGCGGGATCGGGATGTGCCATCTCAGTCTTTATCCGCAGTACCGCCTCCTTCTCCTCATAGTCGCCGCGCACCATCTTCTCCCAGTGCGCAAGATTCTCCTCGATGCTCGCTGCCCGATGCGGGCAGGGCTGCCGCTGCTCTTTGTACTGCTTGAACGTCTCCGCGGGGCAGAAGCAGAGATACGCGCCACCTCGCTGAATCAGTTGCTCCGCGTACCGATAATACAGCTCCACCCGTTCCGAAGCCACGATCACCTCATCGGGTTCCGCGTCAAGCCACGCGCAATCCTCGAGGTACCAGATGTACGCTTCGAGCATTGGACGTTTTATGACCGGATCGGTATCATCGAAGCGGAGCATGAATTTCCCCCTGTACCGGCGCGCGTACTCCGAATTGACAATAATGCCCCGAGCGCTCCCGAGCGTCGCCGGACCGTTGGGGTTGGGCGCGAATCGCATCACGACCGGTGCGTCCCTGGCATGTGGTAACTCAGGCAGGCCACCCTCAACCCGCTTCTGCTCACCCTCCTTCAGCCGCACCTCCTCGAGGAGTTCTGGCGCCAGCCGGGTTAATTCCTCCAGTCGCTCCACCGTACTCAGTGACTCGACGTACGCGATCTCTTCCTGCACCAGCACGGCAAGCTGCTTCGCCTCTTTCCTCAATTCTGGCCGCTCCGCGAGCATGCGCTTCAGTACGACCTCTGCCTTCGGCGATGCCCCGTAGCGTACCGCATTCTGCAGTGCATAGTTCCGGATCGCGCCTCGTAGCTCCTCCATTCCCCGCATCAGTGCTCCCACGAATATGATGGTCTGTGCTTAGAAATACCTTCCGTTTCCGCGCACGCGAGCATCACCACCCCACCGCGGGCTATGGTAAGATGAAAAGCTGAAGATTTATTAAGATTAAATACCAAACATCGCTATCGTGACAAGAATGGCGGAAGCGGCCGTGAGGTGCGGCCTGCTACCAGTACTCATCTGCGGGCTGGTGCTGCTGAGCCTCCTGACACTGGTACCGCTCGCCGGGGCGATCTACTCCTTTGACGGCGTGCCCTATTCAGACAGGCTCGACCTGGTCGCTCACGGCACGTTGCGGGGCGGCGTCTACGTGGGCGAGAGTCGCGGGCTCGATTTCCCACCGTATGAGCAGCACTATCAACTGCCCGCGGGTATCGAGGTCAAATGGGCGCGGCTCTACGTCGGCGTCTGGGGCGGCACGGAGCGGTACGAAGGCTGGGTGCAGACAAGCTTTAACGGGCACGACCTTGGTAAAACGGCCCTCCGCGGGATTAATGACGAGAATCCGCACGTCTATTGCTCGAGCCACGGGGTCTATTGGGTCTACTACGACGTCACGGACACGGTAGTTCCGGGGCAGAACACGGGTGTTGCGGATACGAGCAGAGGCGAACGGGGCAGCAAACTCGACGGCCGGGTCTATGGCATTATCCTCGTCGCCGTCTATGAGGCGGAAGATGCGCCGGAAACCTCTTTTTGGGTCTGCGATGGTAATCCAAGCCTGCATGGTAAGGGCTGGGCAGGCTCAATTCCCTCGATCAATGATCTCGTTTCAGTGGACTTCAGCGGCGAGCTCAATCCCGCGAACGTCAACGCCGGACGAGTTACCGTGGTCTATCTTGCCGGGAATCCCGGCGAACCTGACTACCTGGAGTTCAACGGCGTGGGAATAGGCGGGAATGACGTGGCTGATAACCGTGCGGGTGTAACCTATGGCATTGATCTCAAAACCTTTGAGGTTACGCGGTATCTGCAGGCGGAAAATGAGCTCCGCATCCTCAGGGGTAAGGACATCAACGGGGACGGCATGATTGAGACGGACGATGAGGGCAATCTTGAAGGGGAATACTATATGCACCCGGTGCTTGCGGTTCTCGCCGTCGAGCACAAAACTGCGGAGCATACCACACCGGACTTCACTGTCACACTCGACTCGGCAGACCTGAGGGAAGGCGCAAATACGCTTCATGCGGTGGTGAGTAACTATGGCCGCCTGTACGAGAACAATCTCAAATTGACGGTCATTGTTGACGATTCTGAGCTTTATTCGGCTCTTCTTCCCCTGGATGCCCGTGGCATTGTGCAAGTGAGCATTCCCTGGACTGCCGTACAGGGGGCGCACACCATCACGGCGGAGATCGATCCTGAGAATGCGGTACCGGAATCGAACGAGCAGAATAATGTCTTCAGCGCCGAGGTTCAGATCGGTGGCAATCCGGATCTGTCGGTACGGATTCTGACGCCCGTGCGCTCCGGCACGGCACTGGTTAGCGGGCTACTCCTGGGGTTCCTCAGCGTTCTCCCCTTGCTTCTGGTGCTTTTAGCCAGACGGCATGGCAGCAGAGTTCCCGGGGTTCTCGTGATCTTTGGACTGCTCAGCGTCGCGTTAGTTACCTCCGGCTGCCTGGATGCGCAATCGGGAGGAGAGGCGCCCGCCAGTGGTGGCATGCTCAAGTATTCGGTTCCTGTTGAGGTCACGAACGAGGGTGAAATGCCCGCCGCGGACTTCGAGCTTGCACTCTACCTCGATGGTGAAAAAAGCGCGATCACCACGATCGACCAATTACAAGGCGGTGCGGCGGTTACCAAAACATTTTCTCTTGCGGTGACTGCAGGCCCGCACCGCCTCAAAGCGGTTGTGGATGAAGCGAACAAGATGAAAGAACCCCGGAGGGCGAACAATGTCGATGAGATCACCTTCACCTTTTAATCGCCTGATGCTCGCACTCCTCCTCTTCTTCTCCGTGCTCGCTCTTCTTATTACGCCCGCGCTGGGCTCGTATGCCGGCGATAAGCCACTGAACACCATTGCACACGCGGAAATTCGTGGCGCGGTGAGCTTCACCCTAGGTGATAGCACGTACAGCGGGCGACTCCTGCAGAACGATACGTATACCGTCAGCTTTGACACCGCGGCAGTACCAGGGAGCGAGGTGGAACTCGCGCGGCTCTACCTCTACTGGGTCTGGAGCCAGAGAGAGAACGTCGGCGTGTACCCCACGCTGGAACTATCCGCAAACCGTGAAGACCTGAGCCCGGTCGTTACTTACACGGATACCAAAGGCTTTGTCGGTCGCTACGACTACTACTCCGGCGTTACCGTCTGCGACTGTACGAACTCACTTGCCCGCGCGGATCGGGTCGCGGGGTCTTACACAGTGACCGTAACGAATACAGACCCGAACGGAAGCACGTTCAGCCTGCAGGGAATCGGGCTGCTGGTAGTAGCCAACTGCCCCCGGGAGGATCAAGACTGCCAGTACATCGAATACTGGATCAATGAAGGCTGCGACATGATCTATGCGGACTACGGGATCATGCCGGAGATGGCGACCTCGAGGAGCTATTTCAATGGCGAGCTAGCCGTGAAGGAAGTGGAAAAGGCGATGTTAATAACGGTCGTTCCTTCTGGCGGCTACGTCTCGGGCGGCGAGAAGGCGCATAATACCCTCTACTTCAACGAGGAGAGCGGGTGGTTAAAAGAGCTGCCGTTCTTGAAGCAGTTGCTCAAATTGATTTTTGGGTTCGGTGGTGGCGTGTGGCATGATGTGTACATCGCGGATACTACCCTACCGTCCAGATCGGGGTCGATCAGCGCGATGTGACCAGGTATCTCAAGACCTCGAACAACTTCGCCGCGGTTCAGGATCAGCATGATTATATGATGGTGACGAACGCGATTTTAGTAGTGGAAAAGAAAGAGGAGCGGTAATCAGACCAGATGACCGTTGAGACACGGGGATTGAGCAGACACTTCCAGATGGGTGACCAGCAGGTCGTTGCCCTGGACCGAGTGGATCTCAAGGTAGAGGACGGTGCGTTTCTCTCGATTGTTGGCCCGTCGGGCTCCGGGAAATCGACCCTGTTACATATCATTGGCTGTCTCGATGCGCCAACGGCTGGTGAGGTCTATTTGAAGGGATCACGAGTTGACTACCAGAATAAAAAGTCGCTGGTGCTCTTACGGCGGCACTTTCTCGGGTTCATCTTTCAAGCTTACAATTTGATCCCCGCGTTGACCGCGGCAGAGAATGCCGAGTATCCGTTGTATTTCACGAAGGAGCGGAAGAGCAAGAGCGAGCGAAAAGAGCGTGCGCTGAGGTTGTTGACGCTGGTGGGGTTGGAGCATCGTGCTCATCATCTGCCCTCTGAACTCTCGGGGGGTGAACTACAGCGTGTAGCAATCGCGCGTGCGCTCGCCAATGATCCTTCGCTCATTCTGGCCGACGAGCCCACGGGCAACCTCGACTCGAAGACCGGGAAGAGCATCCTCGAGCTGCTCAAACGGTTGAGTACTGAAGAGGGCAAGACCATCATCATGGTGACCCACGATTTCGCTGCGGCGCAGCGGATAGGCGCGGTGGTCGAGATACTGGACGGGAGGATCCAGGATCGAATATGATCGAGTTATTCTCATTAGCGAGCCGGCAGTTGACGCGGAAGAAGCTGCGGGTCTTTCTTATCGTGCTCGGGATCGCCATCGGCGTCGCCGCGGTCATCGGGGTCACGTCATTGGGCGAGGGGATTCGCGTGCAGGCGGTTGAGCAGATCAAGGCCTCACACGATCTTACCACCATTGAGGTCGCCGCGGGTGTCTCTGAAGAGAGCGTGACCCTGATCACCAATTCGAAGATCATGGCGATTGCATCGGATCCGCATGTCTCACTCGTTGCAACGTATGTCACGGATTCGTACGTCACGCAGAACAACACGTATCTCGCTGTGAAAGGGATCGCCGCAGAGTATCGGCAGATCCATGAGGAGCAGTTGCGCGTGGCGCAGGGCAGGTGGTTCGCAGAAGCGACGGGCGCGCCCATCGAAATAGTGCTGGGCTACGATGTTGCCCGGCGCTTAGCGCTGGTGGACGATCTGGGTGTGGGCGACGAGTTTGTCGCGAAACTCAGGCTGTATGGTGAAGAAGGCCGGCCGCTCGACAAACAGACAGTCTTTAAAATCGTGGGCGTGCTGGAATCAGCCGGTGACGAGCATGACAATCAGGTCTTCGTTGATCTCGTGCAGGCGATGGCACTGGATGAGAAGGACGCGTATGACGGGTTGGTGGTGAAGGTAGCTGATGCGACCTTTGCGAAGTCTGTTCGAGAGCGGATCGAAAGCATTGGGCTCTCAGCACATTCCGCACAGGACGTGATCGACGAGGTGAACCGGCTCATGGTCGCCGTTACGCTTGTGCTTGGCTTCTTCTCCGGTATCTCGCTCATCGTTGGCGCGCTCATGGTGATCAACACGATGATCATCTCGGTCTATGAGCGGACGCGCGAGATCGGGCTCTCAAAGGCGCTGGGCGCGTCTGACTTCGACGTGATGAAGCTCTTCCTCGCGGAATGTGTGATCATTGGCCTCGTCGGTGGTGTTCTCGGTGATCTGCTCGGCATTGGCTTCGCCGTGCTGATCGATCTACTCGGGAAACCGTTCCTCATCAGCGCGCTCGGTGGGAGCATCGGTGCGAATCTGGAAACCGGGAGCATCACCATTGTAACTCCCGCGATCTTAGCAGGCGGCTTTGCGATCTCGCTCGTGCTCTCGGTCATCTCCGGACTGTATCCCGCGCGACGAGCGGCGCGGTTGAACCCGCTGGACGCGTTGCGGCAACTCTGACCCCTCCGTGCGTAACCATGAGGCAAGCTCGCGCGCCGCCGCGGTTCTTCACACCAAAACATATTTAAATATAAATTAGTTATAACAAAACCAGTGATGGTGTTACTATCGGCGGGCCGGCGACGGCGCGGCGGGCGCGTGGCGCGGAGAACGGCAGCAGGAGATGGCGACGTTCTACCTCGGCACCTGCAGTCCGCCTGCCCTGGCGCGGAAGCGGAACGCGCGGAAGAAGACGCAGCAGCAGAAGGCATACGCGCCGAGGCACAAAGCGCGGGGAATACCCAGGTGGTGACGAGATGACGCGTCCTGGAAGCGGCATCATCGTACCGGTACCCGACGCCGTCGCGGGAACCGCCATAGCTAATACCTCCGTGTGGGGGGTGCCGCTGAGCACGGTCTGCGAAGGCCCGAGGCGCGATCATGCCCACCCGGTGGTTACGGACTGGATAGTGGAGTACTGCTCTACCTCCACGTACTCGCTACCCGAATGGGCATGGCTGGACGTAACCATCCGTGGTGGTCATGCGCTACAATCACTACTCGGATAGGACCTCCTTTAACGACGTCTTGCTCGGCGGCACCCCGGGCGCTTTCAGAGGCAGGGTAATCATGAAACAAGCGCGCGCAGCTCGGCGGTTGAGTATATGGTGAGCTCAGACTGGCTCTTGAACGCTTTCTCGTTCGACCAGATGGGGCAGCCGAGCTTCAAGGCCAGGGCGAAATATTCGGCATCTTTCAGATGGGGCGCATGCAGTTTCGCTTCGGGAATCTTATCCCAGAATTGCTCCAGAGGTACAAATCTGACTCGTAGCTT
>Ga0116202_10000206_pt1 | contig 31056 bp, 31 predicted proteins | sample LakKivw325mmetaG_FD_94479 | JGI IMG/M metagenome (GOLD analysis project Ga0116202, IMG submission 94479) | Anoxic lake water microbial communities from Lake Kivu, Rwanda to study Microbial Dark Matter (Phase II) - Lake Kivu water 325m metaG | ecosystem: Environmental > Aquatic > Freshwater >... | reverse complement strand
TATTGGTTTGAATTCGATTTCCCCCCGAATGTTTGGCCTGATACATTGCATCATCGGCCGATTTTACAAAACCTTCCAGATCCCATTGGTCGTTGAATTCAGCGAGACCGATGCTCACAGTGATGTTTTTAAAACCGGACTGTTCAATGGTCGAACGGATTCGCTCGCCAATGGTCAGGGCCTGGTCGCGGATGGCACCGATGAGGAGGACGGCAAATTCGTCTCCTCCATAACGGTAACCGGAATCCACGTTGCTCCGAATGAAATTTCTCACAATCCCCCCTATTTGCTTCAGGACCCGATCCCCCTCGAGATGGCCATAAAGGTCATTGTATTGTTTGAAGTTATCGAGATCGAACATCAGTAGAGAGAGAGAAGTCTTCTGCCTCTTCATCCGAACCAGTTCCGCCTCAAGGGTTTTAAAGAAATGGCGATGGTTATAAAGGCCGGTGAGGTCGTCGGTGATGGAAAGCCTTCTCACCTCCTCTTCCAGTTTCTCTTTTTCCAATAGGGTCCGATATTTTTCCAGCGCCTGGTTGACAATATGAATCAGATGTTCATTCTCAAAAGGCTTTTTGACGAAATCGATGGCTCCTTCTTTGAGGGCTTGAATGGCATTCTCCACGGTCGCATAGGCAGTGAGCATGATGACGGATTGGATGGGGTTAATCCTTTTAATCACACGCAGGGCCTGATTGCCGTCCATTCCGGGAAGGTTAATGTCCAGCAGAATGACGTCAGGCCTCTCTTCCTCAACACACCGGATCCCTTCTTCTCCGGTGGAGGCGACCAGAACCTGATACCCTTCGAAACGGAGAAGTTTCCGGATGATTTCCAGGGTATCCGGGGCATCATCAACAATCAGCACTTTTCCTTTGGTCTCTTTAGGAGCGGTCTGTTCTTCCATCTCTCTTCTCCTCGGAGGCGGGCAGGGTGAAATAGAAGGCAGCTCCTTTTCCCAGTTGAGAGGCCGCCCAGATCCTTCCCCCATGTCCTTCCACCAGCCGTTTGGTAATAGCGAGACCCAATCCTGTTCCTCCATATTTACCGGTTTCCACTTGATAGAATTCATCAAAAATCTTTTGAAGCTGATCCTCGGGGATACCAATCCCGGTGTCCTGAACTGCATTCAGGATTTCATCATCCCTTTGGCTGGCCATGATCGAGACCTGCCCACCCTCCGGAGTGAATTTGAAAGCATTTGAGAGGAGATTGATAAAGATGTCATGGAGCCTATTTCGATCCGCATAGACAGAAAGGCCCGGAGGAATATTGACCTCAATGGTGAGATTCTTATCCACGGGCCTGACCTCATTAATATATCCGCCGATCACCTCAGAGAGGAAAATGGGCTCCCGATCGAAATGAAGGATACCCGATCGGACCCGGGAGAGGTCCAGCATATGATCCATGGTCTCCTGGATCCGGTTGGTATTTCTCTGGATGGTCAGGAGATAGGATTTTAGATAGTCCGGAAGCCTTCCTTCCTTTTCGGAGAGGATGAAATCAATATTGGCCTTAATGGCGGTGAGAGGGGTTTTTAATTCATGAGAGGCAATACCGATAAATTTCATTTTAGTCTCATCCATCTCTTTGAGTTCCCGGTTGGCCATTTCCAGCTCCCTTTTCGCTGTCTGAAGATCTTCGAGCATCTTCAGAGTGATGGTTCTCGCCCGGTTGAGTTCAGCGACATTTTCAGCGAGCTGGTGTGTCCGTTCATCGACCTTCTTTTCAAGATCGTTTCTCGATTCTTTAAGCTGGAGGGTCATCGTATTGAAAGCCGTGGCAAGGTCTCCGATCTCGTCCCTTGAACGTATATCCACGGTCCGGGCCAGCTCTCCCCTGGTCACCTCCTCCGTGGCGGATACAAGTTCTCCAATGGGTTTGATGAGAATCCGGGTAGCGATCAGGGTGAGGAGGAACCCCAGTCCGATCACTCCCAGGGTCACAATGAGAATATCTCTTCTCAATTGGAACAGATGATCGTCCAGTTTTTTAAGGGAGAGTCCGATCTGTATGGTCCCGGTGGCCTGTCCTCTTTTGGATTGCAGGGGTTGAGTGATCGTATGGGTTGTTTGGATATCAGGGAAAAATCCCTTTTTGACCGCATGGGCCATCCAGTCTCCATGACTATCCATAATCGTACAGAAGAGGACATCCTCGTCCATCACTAATCTTTCTGCGATTCCCTGTAAGAGGGAACGATTAGGTCCGGCCCCGTGCTCGATGAGAAGGTCAATGGAGGGATTTAACAAGAACCCATTGATGATTGAAATCCCATGGGTCTCCAACTGGCTTCGAATCAAGGCCATTTCCCTTCCGATGAAGAACCAGGCGAAGGCGGCTGAGGTGATGAGGACGAGCAGGATCATCGCTACGAGGAATTTTAAGGTGAGGCTGATTCGAAAACGGAAAAAATGCTTAAGCAGGCTCATAAACGCAATAGGGCTCCTCTGCCATATAGTCTCCGGAGATTTCATAGGCCCTGGCCCGACAGCCTCCGCAGACCTTCCGGTATTCGCACCGGCCACATTTTTCCTGATAGCCATTGGTGTTGCGGAGATTTTGAAAGATCCCGGAGGAGGCCCATATCTCCCGGAAGGTTTTCTCCCTAACATCCCCACAGTTGAGTTCGAGATAGCCACAGGGCTGAACCTGGCCCCTATGGGAGATGAAACAGAAGGAGATCCCTCCCAGGCATCCCCGGGTCATCGCATCGAGGCCATGTTCTTTTAAGGTCATCTTCTTTCCCTCTTTTTTTGCCCTCTGCCGGAGGATTCGATAGTAGTGAGGGGCACAGGTGGCTTTTAGCTGGAGAGGGACCTGGTCCGTCTGTTCATAAAACCAGTGAAGGGTCTTTTCATAATCCAACGCTGAGATTTCCTGGTCTCGGAGCTCTTTTCCTCTTCCCGTAGGGACCAGAAGGAAGATATGATGGGCGACCGCACCGAGATCCACAGCCAGCCGGAGGATATCCGGGATGAGATGGAGGTTCATCTTTGTAATGGTGGTATTGATCTGAAAGGGAAGATCCGCCTGCCTGGCGATCTCAATGCCCCGGAGAGATCCCTCGAATGCCCCCTTCACTTTACGAAAGGAATCGTGGGTTTCAGCGTCAGGGCCATCGAGGCTGACACTGATTCTCTGAATTCCTGAGGCCTTCATCTCTCTTGCATTCTCCCGGGTGATCAGGGTCCCGTTGGTTGCCATCACCATCCGGAAACCCTTGTTTGATCCATACCTTGTCAGATCGAAGATATCAGTTCGAAGCAGAGGTTCTCCTCCGGTCAGGATGATCACCGGTTTACTGATAAAGGCGATCCCATCCATCACCCTGAAACACTCCTCGGTGGTTAATTCTCCCGGGTAAGGACCGCGTTCCGCAGAGGCGCGGCAATGGACACAGGCGAGGTTACAACCACGGGTCAGCTCCCATGCCACCATCCGCAACTGGGGAGGGGGCTTCTGTTTCATACCACTCCTCCAATAACCAATAACCAAGCACCCATAACCAAATAATCACCAATATCCAAATTCCAATCGCCCAACAGGTTTTGGTTATTGGAAAATTGGGATTTATTTGGAGCTTGGAATTTGGTTATTGGAATTTGAACTATGCTATTCATCACTCACAACTTTCTGGCGGCTTCTTTGGCAAAGTAAGTAAGGATCAAATCTGCACCCGCCCTTTTGATGGCTGTCAGGGATTCCATCATCACCCGTTCTCCGTCAACCCAGCCCAGCCTTGAGGCGGCCTTGACGAGAGCGAATTCACCGCTGACATTGTAAGCGGCTATTGGAATATTGAAGGTCTGCCTCACCCGATAGATGATGTCCAGGTAGGGCAGGGCGGGTTTAACCATGACCATATCCGCCCCCTCCTCGATATCCAGCCGGACCTCTCTGAGAGCCTCATCTCCATTGGCGGGATCCATCTGGTAAGATTTTCGGTCACCGAACTGTGGCTTCGATTCAGCAGCGATCCGGAAAGGCCCATAAAAACTGGAGGCATATTTTGCCGCATAGGAGAGGATAGGGACCTCTTCGAATTGGTTTTCATCAAGGATCTTCCGGATGGCTCCCACCCTTCCGTCCATCATGTCCGAAGGGGCAACGATATCCGCCCCTGCCTCGGCATGAGAGAGTGCCATCTGGCTGAGAAGTTCAAGGGTCTCATCATTGAGAACCTTCCCATTCTTCACCACACCGCAATGTCCATGGCTCGTATATTCACAGAGACAAACATCCGTGATCACAAGGATTCCATCCACCTTCTCCTTAATCTGGCGGATCGCCTTCTGAATGATCCCATCCTTTGCATAGGCCTCGGAGCCCATCTCATCCTTCTTCTCGGGGATGCCGAAGAGGATCACCCCTGGAATTCCCAAAGATCTGGCCTCTTTTACCTCCTTAAGGATAAGGTCGATTGATAACTGAAAATGGCCTGGCATGGAGGAGATCGTTTTCTTCACCCCCTTGCCGGGGCGGACGAAGAGGGGAAGGATGAAGTCATCCGGCCGGAGATGGGTTTCTCTGATCATCCTTCGAAATGTCTCATCCTTTCGTAACCTTCTTGGCCTGTACTGGGGAAATCTCATTTTGTTCTCCTTTTTGCCATCTCTCTGTTTTAAAAATATCTTAAAAATCAACGGATATATCCATTTTTACAATATTTTGAGAAAATTGTCTATAAAAGGAACTTTGACATTACAGACCATAACTGGTAAATTGGTTGAAAATCCAAGTGGAATACGTCTGACAATTATTTACATATTTTTATCACCCTGAGCCTATCGAAGGATGAGGGGGCAAATTCGAATAAGGAGGGGATGGTTATGAAATCCTATCGAGGCTTGTGGATCATTTTTTTATCCATTTTCGTCATCAGTTGCGGGAAGGCGGGGACCTACTCGATCTCCCTTCGTTATCAACCCCTGAAGGAGTTTCCATCTCTCCAGCAGAAGATTGGGGCCACCCTCGGGATGGTCCCGTTTAAAGATGAACGACCGGAAAAGCTGTATATCGGAACTCATACTCATCTTCGGGAGGCCACAAGTTATTTCAAAAGCGTTCCCTTTCCGGTGGAAAAGGCGATCGCCCATTCTATATCGAATACCCTTTCTCGCTCCGGAGTAAAGATCATCCCCATTTCAAGCTGGGATGGTAAACCGGATTCTTTGAAAACCCTCGAAACAGATTCTATCCTCGACATTGAGATCAAAAGATTCTGGACAGAAGGGAGGGCTGCTCCTTTCAGGACAAAGGCAAAAACCTCGGTCCACTTTGTCATCCATCTTGGGGTCAAAAAGGAAGGGAAGGTGTTTACCCGGAATGTGGAAGTTGAAAAGGAGTTGACCATGGCCCGGCTGGTACCGGAAAAGGTGGAGGAGATGGTCAATCAGGCCCTGGCCGATGTTTTCGACTCATTCTTTTCAAATCCTTATTAATCAATAAAGCTATAAAAACTGTAACCTTAATAACTTTACAATATTGTCATTCCGGACTTGATCCGGAATCTGATCTTTTCTATCTGGATCCCTGCTTCCGCAGGAATGACTATTTTAGAGGCAGCTTTTATTTTTCATAGTGGACAGCGGATGTTGAATGGAGATCGATGAGAGGTAAAAGAGGAATCCTCGGGGGATTTAAATTTCTCTGGGCGGTCCTGAAGAAATTCGATCGTGATCATGGTTTTTTTCTCTCCGCCGGGATCACCTTTAATATACTCATCTGTCTCATTCCATTCAGCCTCCTGATGCTGGGCTTCGTCGGGACCTATCTCTATAGCTCTCGGGAGGTCCTTCAGCAGATTCACCGTTTTTTTGAGAGTTCGGTTCCCTCTCTCGACCCAAAAATCATGAGAAGCATTTTAAGAATTATCCGGGATCGTAAGATTGCCGGGGTCCTGGGAATGGGAGGGTTAATCTGGGCCTCCACGTGGGTCTTCAGTTCGTTAAGGATCGCCCTGAATATAGTCTTTCAGGTTAAGAAAGGGTGGAGCTTCATCAGAGGGAAAGCCGTAGACCTTTCCATGATTCTTCTCGTTGGTCTTCTGCTCATCCTGAGCATCACCTTCACTTCCGGAGCCACCTTCATTCAACGCTTTCATTTTGCCTTCTTCCCGGAGATCGGCATCGGTCTTCAATTTGTTCTGAAATATCTCCTCCCCTTCATCTTCACCTACTGGATGGCCTTTCTGATTTATAAGATCGTTCCCAACAGGAAAATCCATTACCAGGCAGCCCTCCAGACGGCCCTCTTTACGAGTCTCCTGTGGGAGGTGGCCAAACAACTGTTCGGGTGGTATGTCCTTCGCTTGGGGAGATTCTCTATGATTTATGGATCTCTGAGCACACTGGTGATCTTCATCCTGTGGGTTTATTATTCATCTGTCATCCTTATTTTAGGAGGGGAAGTGGCCTTTTTCATAGGGAAAGGCAGGAGGAAATAGATGGTTGAGATGAGGATTCGAAAGACCAAAATCGTTTGCACCATCGGCCCCGCAAGTGAATCTCCGGAGGTTCTGGAGCGCATGGTCAGGGCCGGAATGGATGTGGCCCGGCTCAATTTTTCTCACGGGACTCACGAAGGCCATTTCCAGAAGATCAAAACGCTTCGCGAGATCACAGGCCGGTCAGGAGAGCCCGTGACCATCCTTCAGGACCTCTCCGGCCCAAAGATTCGAATCGGGAAAGTTAAAGACGGAGGAGTGGAATTGAGAAGAGGGGAGAAATTCACCCTGACCCATCGAAGGGGGATGGGGGATGAACATTCGGTCTCCGTCAATTATCCCTCTCTTTCCGAGGATGTGAAAGCCGGGGATAAAATCCTTCTCGCAGACGGAGCGATTGAACTCGAGGTGATGAAAATCAATGGAAAGGATATCCAATGTCTTGTGGGGGTGGGAGGAGTATTGACCTCCTATAAGGGGGTTAACGTCCCGACAGGGACCCTTCGGGTCTCCACGTTTACTAAGAAAGACCGGGAAGATCTTCTCTTCGGTATCCGGAACGCAGTGGATCTGGTCAGTCTCTCCTATGTCAAAGGACCTTCGGATATTGTGAAGGTCAAAGATTTTTTAAAGAAGGCGTCTGTGGATATTCCTGTGATTGCCAAGATCGAGCGGAGAGAAGCCCTTGAGAATATCGACAGGATATTGTCCTTTTCCGACGGGATGATGGTGGCAAGGGGAGATCTGGGCGTGGAGACACCCCTCGAGAGGGTTCCCAATGTCCAGAAGAAGTTGATCAAGAAGGCAAATGGTCTGGGAAAGCCTGTGATCACTGCCACGCAGATGCTCCGGTCCATGGTGGACCATACCCAACCCACCCGGGCAGAGGTAACGGATGTGGTCAATGCCATCTACGATGGAACCGATGCGGTGATGCTCTCCGAGGAGACGGCGAGTGGCCAATTTCCGGTGGAGACGGTTGAGATGATGGCAAGGATCGCTCAGGCGGCTGAGGAGGAGTTTCCTTACGAGCAGTTTTTAAAAAGGGAGGCAGAAGGAGAGATCAACCTTCCCCGGGCGATCAGCCATGCCGCCTCTTTTTTAGCTCAGGAAGCGGAGGCCAAGGTGATCGTTACACCCACCGAATCCGGAAGTACGGCGCGGTGGGTTTCGAGACTCCGGCCACGGCCACCCATTCTTGCCTTGAGTCGCCATCTTTCGACGGTCAGAAGGCTCAATCTCTGCTGGGGAGTTTATCCCGTTCTTGTTTCCGACTGGAAAGATACTGATGATATGTTGGAGAGATCCAAGAGGATTCCGAAGGAGCTGGGCATGGCCTCCTCCGGGGATAAGATCGTTATCATCGCGGGTGTTCCGATCAGCATTCCTGGAACCACCAACCTCATCAAAGTGGAGATCGTGGATTAAACCGAGTTAATAACGGTCTCAAATAGTAAAGATATTAATTTATAAAATCCCTCCTGACCTCCCTTTGCCTAAGGGAGGGATTACCCCTCTTTGGCAAAGAGGGGAAGGGGAGATTTTCCAATGCTTATGTCAATTCAATGCTGAGACAGTTAATAATGATAGACCCAGTGGAGGTCGTTCGTTGAAGCTCGGCACGAAATTCACCCTTTATCTGTCCCTTATCATCATCATTGCCCTCTCCGGTTATGGGTACTTTCATATCCTGTCACGCCGGGACATCCTGACCAGAAAGATGAAAGTGGAAGTGCGAAGCATCGGCCAGACCCTTAAGATATCCTTAGAGAAGATCCCCCTCCCGAGAGAGATGGAGTATGTGCAGGAACTGATCGATGCTGTTGAAGAGGATGAGAAGACCCTGGGTGTGATTGTCTATCATCGTTCCAAAGGACTTCTCTTTAAATCTCGTTCCTTAGCGGAAGGAATAGAACCTTATTTGGAGTTAATCCAGAGGGCTATGGAAGAAAACCTCCCAAAGGAGGAATTTGGAGTTTATAAAAAAATTCCAGTTTTTTCATATTCCTTTTCCCTTAAAGACCGAAAAGGTCGAAACATTGGAGGAGTTTCTATTCTCCAGAATGCCTCTTTCGTTGAGAGAGAGATTAAGAAAGCGGAGCAGGATATTTTTGTCACCCTTTTAATACTCATCAGCGGAACCGTCACTTTCATCCTTTTGAGTACCAGAAAATGGATTTCCCAGCCGATTTCAAAACTGATGCGTGCCATTGAGGAGCTGGCAAAGGGGAATCTCAATACTCAGATTGATTTGAAAAGAGGCGATGAGCTTTCCGATCTGGCCCAGGCTTTTAATCAGATGGCAGGAGATTTAAAGAGTGCTCAACAACAGGTCGTTCGAGAGGCTGAGACCAGGCTGGAGCTGGAAAGATCGCTAAGGCAATCTGAAAAATTAGCCACCATCGGTCAAATCGCTTCAGGATTGGCCCACGAGATCGGAACCCCTCTCAACATCATTACCGGAAGGGTTGAGCTCACTAAAAGAAGGCTTGGAGATGGCGAGTCCAGGAAGAATTTAGATATTATTACTCAACAAACTGAGAGGATCACCAGGATTATCCAGCAACTCCTCGGATATGTGAGGAAAAAGAAGGCCGACCAGGTGCAGGTGGATATGGGTGTGCTGTTGGAGGAAACCCTTGGCCTTCTTGGCTATCAGATTCAGAGAAAAAAGGTGAGAGTGGTGAAGGATTTAGGAAAGACTCTTCCTCCTGTTTACGGCGATCGGGACCAACTCCAGCAGGTTTTTCTGAACCTCATGCTCAATGGCCTTCAGGCCATGCCTGAGGGAGGGGAGCTTCACATTTCTGCCACTTTCGAGGAGATTTCGAAAGAAGGCTTGGAAGATGGACGCAGGGAGTATGTGGTGGCTTCTATTAAGGATTCAGGTGTGGGGATAGAAAAAGAAGTTCTCCAGAACATTTTCAACCCTTTTTTTACAACTAAGGATACTGGAACCGGATTGGGTTTGATGGTGAGCCAAGGGATTGTTCAAGACCATGAAGGATGGATTGAAGTGGAAAGTGAAATAGGGAAAGGGTCTATGTTTAAGGTTTATCTTCCATGTTTCTCTGGAGAGGGGAGAGGAGATGGATTGGGATTATAAGGTTCTCGTGGTGGATGATGATCTGGAGATGTGCGGATTAATCTCCGATGTTCTTAAAGAAGAGGGATTCTCTGTACAAACTACAGGGGAAAGTTTGGAGGCTTCTAAGATCATCAAAAGAGAAGAGTTCGATGTCATTGTCACCGATTTAAAAATGAAGGGATTAAAAGGCCTTGATCTCCTTGAAGAGACTCACAGAATGGTACCCCTGACACCGGTGATCATCATCACTGCTTTCGGAACGATTGAATCAGCCATTAAGGCGATGAAGATGGGTGCCTATGATTATATTACCAAACCCTTTCAAATGGATGAGCTCGTGTTGACTGTGAAGAAGGCTCTGGAAACCCGTCTGTTAAAAAAAGAGGTCTTTCGGTTAAGAAAGGAAATTGAATCCCGATATGATTTCCACCAGCTCATCGGAAAAAGCCCTTCCATGCAGAAGATTTATGACCTCATCGAAAGAATCAGCGACAGCTCGAGCAATGTCTTAATTACAGGAGAAAGCGGGACGGGTAAGGAATTGGCCGCAAAGGCTATTCATTACAATGGGGTACGAAAGGAAGGTCCTTTTATCGCTGTCAACTGTGCGGCGATCCCGGAGGCACTTCTTGAGAGCGAACTCTTCGGTTATAAAAAGGGCGCTTTTACCGATGCCAGATCGGATAAAAAAGGACTATTTTTCGAAGCCAATGAAGGAACCCTCTTTCTGGACGAGATTACCGAAATGCCTCTTACACTCCAGGCAAAATTGCTCCGGGCGATCGAGGATAAAGAAGTCCGACCTCTTGGAGATACGAACTCCTATCCTGTGGATTTGAGAATCATCTCCGCTTCAAACCGTGATGTCGAGTCTTCGATCAAGCAGGGCCGATTTCGCGAAGACCTTTACTATCGATTGAAGGTGATCGATATTGAGATGCCCCCTCTTCGTGAGCGAAAGGAGGATATCCCGCTATTGATTCAACATTTTATCACCAACTTCAGCAGCGAATCTAAAAAGAAGATGTCAGTAGTTTCAGAGGATGCCCTGAAGCTTTTACTCAATTACTCGTGGCCCGGGAATGTCAGAGAGCTGGAGAATGTCATCCAGAGGGCGATCACACTGAGCCGGCACGAGGTGATTCTTCCTGAGGATCTACCGGCCTCAATCGTTCAAAAGGCGGATGAAAAGCTTTTTGAAAAAGCGATGGAGGAGAAGTTTACCCTGGATCAATTGGAGAAGGAGTATATCAGGAGAGTTTTGATTGAGACGGGAGGGAATAAATCCAAGGCTTCCGAAATCCTGGGCCTTGACCGAAAAACACTCTATAGAAAACTACAGGAGTTGTGAGTCGTACCTTAATGCCTCGGAGAGGGCGAGAAGTCGGGGTCAAAGCTACACTATACACTTTGTAGAATACCTTTGCCCGAAGCTCTCTATATTCTCGGTCCCAAAGATGTTTACGGTCCGGATTTCTCCGGCGAAACTTTCCGCATCCTCAAAAAGAAGGAGGAGAATGAATACGGCGAATACCGCACCCATCGCTTGCAATAGTGTACAGGGGGTTTCAGATTTTATATTGCAGGCTTAGTAAAAAAAGAACCTTCGGGTCTCAAAGGCTGAATCGTCGACTTGACATGGATTGAATTCTATGAGATTTTAGTATCAACACCAAGGAGGGAAATCTTTCCATGAGTACCCGAAAAGGAAGTGCGACCAGAGAGGATCTGCAAAGTTTTAAGGAAGAAATTCTACACCAGTTCCATGCTATTTCTGAAGGTGTGATCGACCATGTAAAGCAAGTGGCCGAGGGTGTTGCCAATGTCAATGAAAAGCTGGATAGAAGATTTAATGAACTGAAGGTCGAAATCCAAGAAACGAGACAAGAGGTATTGGCAGCCGTCAAATTCTCTTATGCCGAATTGGATAAGCGCTTGACCACCCTTGAAAAGGAATTTATTGAGCTCAAACACCGTGTTGAAAAAATAGAAAGCCGACCCATCTCGTAATTTTAAAGAGTTCAAAGTCTAGAAAAAATCGTGTCACCCATTAAAATGCATCTGTTTTTAAGGAAATTGGCTAAGATTTTCCCGGCGAAATCTTCCGCGTCCTCAAGAAAAAGGAGGAAAGAAGGAGATCCTTAAAGAGCAAAAGCCCGATCCATTGCCAACCAACCCACCGATCTCATTCCTCATCAGTGGGATCAACTCCGAGAAGAACTGAAAGGCATCACAGAATCAGAGGAAGATATTCTCACCTACGGCCTTTTTCCCATGTCGCTTTAGAATTTTTTAAAACGCGTCATATTTCTTCCGGCTATTATCAATCCGTTTAATGGCTGATCCTTTTGTCCTATTTTGCCACAGGTTGTTTCTTTATTCCCCTTTCCTCAGACCCTCGAGATTTTTTTATTAAGTCCAATACTTTGAAATTTAATAAGAATTCATTTTTGAAACTTTGGTATCTTTTTTGCTGATATTCAATGATGAATCTGAGGGAGGATGGGTCAAAATACTATCACCTTCTATAATTAGGAGTCGGGAACCTCCACCATAGGAAATATCCTTCTTCTCTGATCAAAGCCTCCTTCGATTCCTTTAAAATAATAAGGAAAAATTGAATGAGAAAGAGGCATTTCGAGAAGCTCATCAAGGAGAAACTAAAGAATTATCGGCTTTTCGTTGTCTCCAACAGAGAACCCTATATCCACAATTGGAAAGAAGACCAGATTGAGTGTATTCGTCCTGCAAGCGGGCTGACCATTGCATTAGATCCAATGATGCGAGCCTGTGGGGGGATTTGGATTGCCCATGGAAGTGGGACTGCGGACCGGGAAACGGTTGGAATAGATCAAAAAGTCAGAGTTCCGCCTGAGAATCCCCAATATGAGTTAAAAAGGGTTTGGCTCTCAAGAGAGGAAGAAATGGGGTATTATTATGGTTTTGCCAATGAGGGCCTCTGGCCCTTGTGCCATATTGCGTATACTCGGCCTGTTTTTAGAGCAACGGATTGGGAATTCTACAAAAAAGTAAATCATATTTTTGCAGAGGCCATTTTAGAAGAGATAGACGGTGAAAGATCCCTGGTCTTCATCCAGGACTATCATTTGGCACTTCTCCCACGAATCATCAAAGAGAAGAGACCGGATGTCTTGGTGATTCAGTTCTGGCATATCCCGTGGCCCAACCCCGAGGCCTTTCGAATCTGCCCGTGGAAGAAGGATATCCTTGAGGGCCTTTTGGGTAATGACCTATTAGGATTTCATATCCGCTATCATTGTAATAATTTTATTGACACCGTGGCTCTGGAATTAGAGGCGAGGCCTGATCGGGAGAGGTATGCGATCTTTTATAAGAATAGAACCACCTACATTCGACACTTTCCCATCAGTGTCGATTTCGATGCTATCGCCGAGGGTGCATCAAAGAGAGAGGTTGAAGAGGAAGTCAAAAGGCTTAAAACCAAATATCACCTTTTCGATAAAATCATAGGGGTTGGGGTAGATCGTCTCGATTACACGAAAGGGATACCGGAGAAATCCAGGGCAATCAATCTCTTTTTAGACCGAAATCCAGAATATAAAAGGCGTTTTGTATATGTTCAACTGGGCGCTCCCAGCCGAGAGCATATTCCAAGTTATAAGCGAATCAACGAAGAAATTGAGGGGTGGGTGGAGGAGATTAATTGGAAGCATCGAACCAACCATTGGTTCCCGATCCTTTTTCTTAGAGAACATCTCTCTTTTCTCTCAGTGCTGGCGTTTTATAGAATGGCCAATTTCTGCATTGTCAGTTCCCTCCACGATGGGATGAATTTAGTTGCCAAGGAATATATTTCAGCAAAGGGTGATTCGGAGGGTGTTCTCATCCTGTCCCGATTCACAGGGGCTTCACGGGAATTGAATGAAGCCCTCCTCATCAATCCTTATGCAACGGATGAATTTGCTCAAGCCATTCAGGAGGCCATCGAGATGGATTCAGAAGAGGTTAGTCGAAGAATGAAGAAGCTCAGAGAGATTGTCAAAGAAAGAAATATTTACCGTTGGGCCGACCGGATCCTGACTAAAGCGATTCAAATTTCATAGGTGAATAAGTGGATTATCTTTTTGATTGGATAGAAAAAATTCTAACACGATTAAAGAGTGCTCAATCCATTTTTTTCTTTCTCGATTATGATGGAACCCTTACCCCCATTGTCCCCCACCCGGAGCAGGCCATTCTTTCTGAAAAGACAAAAACTCTTCTCCTGGCCTTAAAGAGGAATCCGAAATTCCTCCTGGCCATCGTGAGCGGAAGATCCCTTAAAGATATTCGAAATTTGGTTGGTCTGAAGAATATTTATTATGTTGGAAACCATGGATTGGAGATCTTTATGCCCCGAAGGGGCATAAAACAGATCATTTCAGAAGAGATTTTTCAAGGACTTTCAAGGATTCGAAAACGACTAAATCACCTATTGAAAGATGTTGATGGAATCTACATAGAAGATAAAGGCTGTATTCTCGCCATTCATTATCGTAATGTCGATCCTGGGTGGGTTCCCTCCATCTTAAAGATATTGGCCCAGGAGGTAAAGGAATCGGTAGTCCCCTTTTCTCTGAGTTCCGGGAAGAAGGTCTTTGAGATCAGGCCAAGATCTTTCGTTAATAAAGGAACTGCCGTCTCTGAGATCCTAAGGGGGATGAGCCCGAATGGGACGCTTCCGGTATATATAGGCGATGATCAAACCGATGAAGACGCTTTTAAAGCTCTGAAGAGAAAGGGGATGACTATCGTCGTGGGGGTTCCGAGTAATTCATTAGCCCATTACAATCTAAAAGATCCCTCTGAAGTCCATGAATTTTTAAAGATAGTCCAGAAAGAGCTTGGGTAGTTAATGGAAACCAATCCCTTTTATTTCTATACCTCGTCCAGTCTGGTCGAATTGACCGGAGAGAAGGCAAATACGTTGGAGGAACTGCTGGTCCTGTTGAGACGATGCACGGGGTCGGCCATTTTTTATCATGTCTTTCAAAGTTTCCGGGAACGTCACTTTGCTATCGAGAAATATCATTCTGATTTTGCCCAATGGGTTTCAACCTCTATGGATGAGGAAACCCTGGCAGAAAAATTAGGATCTTTAGATATCCGGGATTTTACCTCCATTCGGTCATTAAGGGAATTAATGATTAAGACCATCGAGGAGTATGTTCATCAATATCCTCAAAGCAAGGAACGACAGGGAAAAACACCCTTTTTCTTCTGCCAATCGGTCAGTGTGGTGATGCCCACAAAGCATATCGCATGGGGCTTAGAAGATTTTTATCAAATCATCGAAAGGATCGGAATTCGATCGATCCATTATCATCTCATCGAGGCAAGGCTCCGGTTGGGAATCCATACCAATGATTTCTCGAACTGGTTGCGGGACAGTTTAAGAAAGGAAAAGCTGGCTCAACGGGTAGAAGATATTGATATTTATCTTCATACTTTGGAAGAGATCAGAAAGAAAATTCTTCATCATATCGAAAAGGAAATAAAATCATAATGCCGTCCACCCGTTTAATGGATTACGAGCCGATCGTTGGTCATCAGAATTTGGAGGAACTCTACCTTTTAGCCGAGGGCTTGAAGGGGAAACGGATTAAGATGTTCAATTCCACTGCCATGGGGGGTGGGGTTGCGGAGATTCTCCATCAACTTGTCCCTTTATTAAATGATCTGGGTATTGAAACCCAATGGGAGGTGATTAAAGGAGGAGAAGATTTTTTTGTCGTGACGAAAAAGATCCATAATGGACTGCATGGAGAATCCATTTCCTTTCCAGCCAGGATGAAAGAAATCTTCCTGGAGGTGAGTCGCAAAAATTTAAAAAACACCAATCTGGATGGAGATTTTATTGTCATCCATGATCCTCAACCTATCGTCTATATTGAAGCTAAAAACCGTACTTCTGCGAAATGGGTTTGGAGATGTCATATTGATATCTCCAAACCGGATGAGGGGATATGGAATTTTCTAAAGGGATATGTGGAACAGTTTGATTCAGCCCTGTTCTCCTCTCCCCGATTTTCAAAAGGGCTTGTCATACCTCAATTTCTTTTTTTCCCTTCCATCGACCCATTATCAGATAAGAATAGAGAACTCGAGCCAGAATTCATTGACCAGGTATTGGAGCGATTTTACATCCCCCGGGACAAACCCATCATCACACAGGTTTCCAGATTCGACCGCCTGAAAGACCCTGTCGGGGTCATTAAAGCTTACCGAATGGCGAAAAGATACTTCGATTGTCGATTGGTTTTAGCAGGAGGTTGGGCGAGTGATGACCCAGAAAGTGAGATCGTTCTCCATGAAGTTCAAACTGAAGCAAAAGAGGATCCGGATATACATATTCTCTTGCTACCTCCCACCAGTTCCCTTGAAATTAATGCGCTTCAGAGGGCGTCGAGCATTATCCTACAGAAATCCATTCGAGAGGGTTTTGGTTTAACAGTCTCTGAGGCCTTATGGAAGAAGAAGCCGGTCGTCGGAAGTGCTGTCGGAGGAATTCCTACTCAGATCATTCCTAACTTTACAGGTGTTCTGGTTTATTCCATCGAAGGAACAGCCTATCAAATTCGTTATCTCCTCAGCCATCCTGATGTAGCAAAAAAATTAGGTGAATATGGCCATGAATATGTCAAAGAAGAATTTCTGATCACTCGAAAATTAAGGCGTTACCTCCTCCTTTTTCATGTTCTCTCCCATCCGGGAGAAAGGATCATCCATCTTTGAATTTCTTCAATCCTCATTGTCCCATTCTGCCACAGTCTGTTTCTTTATTCCCCTATTTATTCCGTATAAATTTTTTGTATTAATTCATAACTAATTGAAATAATAAATGATATTATTTAAATGCCTTCGGCATTTTTTTTGCTCACCTTGAATATAGCTTCTTTCCATCTGTCGAGAAAATAAATAATGGGTAATGATAAGAAACGAATATTGATTATTGAAGACGATGAGGAGATGCGATCTTTATTGAAAGATTTCTTTGAAGAGGAAGGGTTTGAGATAGATTCAGTGAGTAATGGGTCCGATGCCTTCCGGATACTGGTCAGGGAACTTTTCGATCTGGTGATTACCGATCACCGGATGCCCGGTTTGACTGGGCTGGATATACTTCCGGGAATAAAAAAACTTCAACCCGAGACCCCCATCATCGTCATCACAGCCTTTGGCAGCAAAGAGGTCCATCACAGGGCAATGGAGAGGGGCGCCACTGCGTATTTAGAAAAGCCGCTCCATTTTCATGAACTGAAGACAATGATTCATGAGATCATCTCTTTAAAACCAAAACATAGGGGGGATGAGAAATGGTCGGGATCTTAGTGGTCTCTCACGGGAGATTGGCAGAGGCATTGATTTCCTCTGTCCAATTTCTTGTCGGGAATTTGAAAAAAATAAAAGGGATTTCTATCTGGCCAAGGGATGGGAAAGAAGAGGTGAAGGATCGGATTCAAAAAGGGATAGATGAGGTGAATGATGGGGATGGAGTGGTTATCTTAACAGACGTTCTGGGCGGGACACCAACGAATCTCAGCCTTTCGGTTTTAGAGGACAAGAAAGTTGAGGTTATCACTGGAGTCAATATGCCCATGTTGCTTACCCTTTCAAGCTATCGAAAAGAGAGGTCGTTAAGGGAGATCGGTCGATTGGTCAAGATATCAGGGCGTAGAAGCATCGTCCTGGCAAAGGAGGTATTGAGGAGAAAAGTAAGCCATCGATGATGGGGAGTTAAACAATTCACAAAAGATAGGGGAGGGGATGAAGACGATCCTTTATATTGACCAATCCGAGAGCTTCCGGCTTCTTATTAAGGAAGAGTTATCGCAGGAAGGATTCCAGGTGGCCACCGCAGGCAGTTTGGAAGAGGCCATTTTAAATTGGCAGACAGTCCAGCCGGACCTTGTCATTCTGGAACTGAGGCAGAATAGGTTAAGCGAGGAAGTCTTCGAAAGGGTAAAAAATAGATATCCTGAGGTTTTATGGATCGGATATTCCACTTACTTTCAATGTCCAGAGGAATTTAAAAAATGGGTCAATTTCTATCTGCCCAAATCATCCCGTATAGAAGAAATAAAGATGCTGATAAAAGACCTGAAGGGAACAGCGGGTAATTTAAAAGAGAGGATAAACGTATGAAGATGAACGAAATAAAAAAGAAGGCGAGTGGGTTGGGCATTAAAGTTAGGGCAACGACAAAAAAGGCAGATTTAATTCGGCAGATTCAAAAGGCTGAGGGGAATTTCGATTGCTTTGGGACTGCCATTAATTTTTGCGATCAATGGAATTGTTGCTTTAAAGAGGACTGTTTACATTCGATCAGAACCCCGACTTAATCCTTTTCGAGGGCTATTTGACAAGAGTCAACGAGGCTCACTTAGAGAGGAGGAGATGATGGAGAAAACCATCAAAGAGCAAAAGGAGAATACTGTTAAGGAGGAGAAAAAAGGGAAGCGGAAATGGTTAAGTCACTTTTTAAACTTTTTAATGTATGGGGGCTGGTTACTGGTCATTGTCGTTATCCTTGGAATCATTATCCTTATCTCTGTTTTAAGTAAGTAGCACAAAGCTTTAACAAACTCACATATACAACTTTTAATAATAGCTTGTATGGGCATTTTGTTTTAAAATGAAGACAAGGAGGCCGATATATGTCTGATTTCTTTCAACCCGGCGTGATTACCACTCTTCATCGATTAAAAAAGGGGAATTTAGAACGGATGGAGATGGAACTGGAGTTCTATTCAAGATACAATCCAGTTGCACTTGTTCTACCCTCCCTCTATTCCGAGCTGAAGGAAAAAGCTCTTAAAACGATCATCTCCGAAATCAAAAGGGTCAAATATATCAATCAGATCATTGTCACATTGGGGAGAGCAGATGCAATAGAGTTTGAACACGCGAGAGAGTTCTTTTCTGCACTTCCTCAGGAGACCATTATCATCTGGAATGATGGAGATAGGGTTAGGTCCCTTTATGATATTTTAGATAAGAATGATATTTCAGCAGGGGAAGATGGGAAAGGGCGCTCCACTTGGATGGCTTTCGGTTATGTCTTAGCAAGCGAAAAAAGTGACGTTATTGCCTTACACGATTGCGATATTCTCAGCTATGATAGAGAATTTTTAGCCCGTTTATGCTACCCGGTGGTCAACCCCAATTTGGGATATGAGTTCTGCAAAGGGTATTATTCTCGGGTGACGAATAAGATGCATGGAAGAGTCACCCGTCTCTTTGTGACACCTCTTATCCGGTCTCTGGAACGGCTGTTAGGATACTTACCCTTTTTAGTCTACCTGGACAGTTTTCGATACCCATTGGCAGGTGAGTTTTCGATGATCACGGACTTAGCACGAATCAATCGGATTCCCTGGGATTGGGGATTGGAGGTTGGTGTCCTATCCGAGGTTTTCCGAAACTGCTCCCCGAGACGGATCTGCCAGGTCGACCTAACGGACAATTATGAGCATAAACATCAAGATTTGTCTCCGGATGATCCAAGCAAAGGGCTTTTGAGAATGTCGACGGATATTGCGAAGAACCTCTTCCGGAACCTTGCCAGTGAGGGAATTGACCTTTCAGAAAGCCTTTTGAAGACATTGAAAGCTTCCTATTTGAGAACTGCCCAGGAGACGATCACAAAATATCATGATGATGGAGCTATCAATGGCCTCGATTTCGACCGTCATGAGGAAGGGGTGGCTGTGGAAACCTTTACCAAAGGGATCGAATTAGCCAGCAAGGCCTTTGTAGAAGACCCTCTCAGCATCCCACTCATCCCAAACTGGAGCCGGGTCACCTCCGCTATTCCTGACTTCTTGGAGAGGCTGAAAAATGCGGTCGATGACGACAACACCTAAACTGATCATCTTCACGGATCTGGATGGGACCTTGCTTGACCGGAAGGCTTATACCTTCGAACCAGCCTTACCCTCTCTCCGTATGATTAAGCAGAACGGCATTCCTCTGATTCTATCAACCAGCAAAACCAGAGCCGAGGTCGAGCTTTACAGAAAAAGATTGGAAAACGATCATCCGTTCATTTCCGAGAATGGGGGCGGTGTTTTCGTCCCGAGGAATTACTTTTCTTTTCGGTTTCCTTATGATAGAGAACTGGATAGGTATTTCGTTATTGAATTGGGGACTTTTTATCTTCAGATCGTCGAGGTCCTGAAATCCATTATGGAAGAGACTGGGATTCGAATAAAAGGGTTTTCAGATTTTACTCCGGAGGAGCTTCAGTCCCTTTGCGGATTAGACTTAAAAGAGGCCGCATTGGCCAAGAGAAGAGAATATGATGAGCCTTTTATCATTGAGGGGGGAGAGAGAGAAGTCGAGACCATTAAGAGAAGGGTCGAGGAAAAAGGAATGAACTATGTCTGGGGAGGAAGATTCCATCATATCCTCGGGAAGAACGATAAAGGAAAGGCTGTTGAAATTCTGAAGGAACTCTATGAAAACCAGTTTTTCTCAATCTCTTCAATTGGAATCGGAGATGGCCTGAATGACCTGCCCATGCTTCTGGTGGTGGACCGTCCGATTTTCCTCAAAGGAAAGGAGTACCCTTTGCCGGAAGAGCTCTCCCTTCCTAAAAACCTGACGGTTATCAACGGGGAGGGTCCAGGGGCCTGGAATGAGGTCCTTTCAGGCGTTCTAAAGGATTTAAATCCTTAAGATGGGAGGAAGAAAAATGCAGTTCTTTTATTGGATAGTATTATTGATCGTCATCGGGATAGCCATTTTTGCCATCCAGAATTCCTCTGCCCCTCTGGTCATGATGAGGTTCCTCATCTGGCGATTTGAAACCTCCCTGATCTATACGCTTCTCGGTTCAGTGGGTATGGGCATACTGATCGCTCTCTTCTTCTGTATCCCGAGACTGATCCGGTCTTCTATTCGAATGAGGGAATTGAAGAAACAGGTTGAAAATCTCGAGACCGTTTTATACAAACCGGCCAATCTCATGCCGGAAGGGGCCAAGTCCAGAGAGGGATGAAAAAAGCCATCATCATTCCTGTCTATCTCAGACTCCATCAACCTGAAGAATTATTGTCTTTAGAAGGATTCATCCTGACCATGAGGGCCATCAAAAGCCTGAGGGTATTGAAAGACCAGGATTTCACCCTCATCCTTCCTGTTTGTTTTGACCTCCCCGAGAAGGAGAAAGACTCTCTCTTTGGACTGGAGAGGATTTTTAGAGACGAAGTCAGGCCTTTTCGATTCGAAAGAACGCTGATCTTCTCTTCCCTCCGCCTGCAGGGGTTAAGAGAATATCTCGCCCCAAAAAATTTCAAAAAATTTTATCCCCTGATTGACCTCAAAGGATTTTCAAAGATCCGGAATACGGGGCTTTTGCTCGCTCAGGCCTTATCCATGGATATGGTCATCTTCATGGATAATGATGAGATGGTTGAGGATCCTCACTATCTCAGGACTGCCTCCGAATACCTGAATCAGAGATGGAATGGGAAGTTGGTGAGTGGAAAGGGTGGTTTTTACCTCAATCCCGATGGCTCCATCCTTCTTACCTCACGAGACCTCTGGTGGGACTTTCTCTGGGATAAGACGAGTTGGATGAATCGAACCTATGAGAAGATCCTCCAGTCAAAAGATCGACTGGTTTGTTCCCCCCTGCTTCTGGGTGGGAATCTGGTCCTCCACCATCACCTTTTTCAGACCATTCCCTTTGACCCCTATATTCCAAGAGGGGAGGATACCGATTATTTCATCAATGCGATTCGAGCGGGATTTTACGTTCTGTTCGATCGGGACCTTCGGGTCAAACATCTTCATCCTGAAAGGACAGGAACTTATTTTTATCAGGAGTTGAAAGGAGATATCGAACGGTTCCTGTATGAACGGCAGAAGGTGAAGATGGAATTGGGCCTCAATCTCGATCCCTATCCGGGATATTTTCTCAAATGGACACTCTATCCAAGGGCCCTCTTTACCTCCATTTTCCTCAGTCTGGACTATCTATTGAAAAGGGAATGGAGGAAAGCAGAGGAGGTCCTTTTGAACCTCCGCATCATTTTCCAAAAAAGGAGTAAAGGCTGGCTGAATTATTTGAAATTCAGAGAAGACTGGGAGACCGTCATGAAGCATATCCGGGCAGAGGGGATGGAGGAACTATTGAAGGATTGCTGGATATAGATTTGAGAGGGCAAATGGAACAGCCGTCTTTTCCGGTTCAACTCAGGCAGATCAGAGAAACAGAACTCTTGATCGGAATTCCGAGTTACAATAATGCGCGAACCGTCGGCCATGTGGTGCGGGCTGTGATGGCCGGTCTGGCGAAATACTTTCCGAAGGCCAGGGCCGTTTTAATCAATTCTGATGGGGGTTCCACGGATGGAACCCAGGAGGAGGTCAGGAGGGTACAAATTGAGGATTACAAGACCATCCTCACCTCGCACCCGGTCCATCCCATCCATAAAATTGTCACTCCCTATCATGGAATTCCCGGAAAAGGAAGCGCCTTTCGAACGATCTTCGAGGCGGCGAAGAGTCTGAAGGCAAAGGCGTGCGTGGTGGTGGATTCGGATTTGAGGTCGATCACACCGGAATGGGTTGAACTCCTTTTAAGACCCATCTATGAGGAAGGGTTTGACTACGTGGCTCCTCTTTATGCTAGGCATAAATTCGATGGGACGATCACAAATAGCATCGTCTATCCATTGAGTCGAGCTCTCTACGGGAAGAGGGTCCGTCAACCCATCGGGGGCGATTTCGGTTTTTCCGGAAAGCTCGCTGAATTCTACTTAACCAAGGAGGTGTGGGAGACCGATGTCGCTCGTTTCGGGATTGACATCTGGATGACCACTCTGGCGATTGCCGAGGGGTATAAGGTCTGTCAGTCCTATTTAGGAGCTAAGATTCACGACGCCAAAGACCCCGGAAGCGACCTCGGACCGATGTTTACCCAGGTGGTCTCATCGGTTTTCAGTTTAATGAAGGAATACGAAAAGGTTTGGAGAACCGTTAAAACATCAGAATCCGTGCCCACTTATGGTTTCCATTATGAGGTGGGGCTGGAACCGGTTTTGGTCCATGTGGAGCGGATGATTGGAAATTTCCGATTGGGGGTTAAGGATCTGACGGAGATATGGAGAAGGGTGTTACTTCCTGAAACCCTCCGCTGGCTAGAATCGGTCGGACAACTGTCCGATGAGGCATTCTCTTTTCCTCAAGATCTCTGGGTTCGTATCGTTTATGATTTTGCCATCGCCTATGATAAGGGCTCTGTGCATCGTGGACATTTATTAAAATCGATGATTCCCCTTTACCTGGGGAGGGTCGCATCCTTTGTAAAGGAAAATATGGACAGTTCCGCCGTCGAGGTGGAGAAGAGGATTGAATCCCTTTGCAATGCCTTCGAGGAGATGAAGCCCTATCTCCTCGAACGATGGGAATAAAGATCAGGGAGGTGAAGGATATGAGTGAAATCTGGAGGGCGGCCATTTTGGATTCGTTTAATCGATTTTTAGGGAAGGTTCTTACCTTTTTGCCCAATCTACTGGCGATGATCACGATTCTTATCATTGGGTTCTTAATTGCCTGGATTGTTAAAATGATCCTTGTTCATTTTTTAAAAGCACTCCAGTTCGATAAAGTCAGTGAGCAATGGGGACTCACACGCCTCCTTTCCCAGGGAGGGGTCGCTTATTCCCCTGCCAGCCTCTTGGGTCGTTTTTTCTACTGGATCATTGTTCTCATTACCCTCATCTTGGGAATCAATGCCCTTGAGGTTGCAGCCACCCAGAGCCTCGTCACGCAATTTTTTAACTTTCTCCCGCATCTTTTTGCAGCCCTTGGCATCTTAGTCATAGGGTATCTCATCGGAATCTTTTTAGGCCAGGCCGCTCTGATCGCCGCGGTCAATGCCGGAATGGATTCCGCCAAGGTTCTCAGTCGCTCTATCCGCTGGTTCATCATCATCCTTTCTTTAACCATGGCCCTTTATCATCTGGGCATCGCAGAGAGAGTGATCGTGGCCGCCTTCTCGATCACCTTTGGCGGCATCGTCCTCGCTCTGGCCATTGCCTTTGGGTGGGGAGGAAGGGAGTTTGCCAGAGACTTTCTGGAAAGGCTGTACAGGAAGAAAGGGAAAGAGGGCGAAGGGAAAGACCATATTTCCCATATTTAGAAGCAACGTGAGTAGATAAGTCACCCTAATTTAAATAATTCTTCTTTCAATTGTTGGGCAGAGATGAAGTGAATCCCCTGCATTCCCAAGGAGAGGGCAACCTCCACATGATTTTTCATATCGTCAATAAAAAGGATCTTCCTGGGAGTTATCCCCGCCCACCCGATGGCCTTCTGAAAGATCTCCCGTGCCGGCTTTTTAAATCCCACTTCGTGAGACAGGATCCATTGATCAAAAACCCTGACCACCGGGAATTTTGAAAGGATGTATTCAAAATGGAGGGGATTGGTGTTGGAAAGAAGGCCCAGCCTCTTTTTCCCTTTCCATGACCGGATGATTTCAGAGACCTCGAGGTTTTCCCAGAAGATATCATTCCAGATGGGTTTAAACTCTTCAAAGGAGATGGAGAGTCTGAGGACATCCTTCAGAGACCGGAAGAACTCTGAGGATGAGACCTCTCCGACCTCATAGCCATTGACCGCCCCATTCTGAAAATCGAAAAGGTAGGAAAATATCTTCCGGGGATCCACAAATTCCTTCCTCAGGGTGAACCGGGAGAGTTTTTCTGCAATCTGAAAGTGGTTAAAAGGAAGGATGACATTCCCGAGATCAAAGAGGATGACTTCCGTTGAAGATCGATGCATTAGTGGCCCTTTCCCCTCTGAGACTGTGTTGTAATGTCATTCTGAGCCCTGAACTTGATTCAGGGCGAAGAATCTCTTGTTTTCAACCTGGCGTAATTATTAATATAAACTCATTAAATGAAGTTTCATGTTGGACTTGTTCAGCATCTAAAACCAGTACATTACGAGACCCTGAAACGAGTTCAGGGTGACAAAATGTAAAAACAATAAATGCGTTTGTATTAGATTCTTCGCTTCGCTCAGAATGACAATCATGGTTTTACATCCGTTACGACACCGTCTCTCTGGGGTGAGGGGTAAAATATTCGACGATCGCCCGGGTCAGACCAGGAATCGTATATTGTTTCGGTTGAATTCGGACCTTCATCCCCCACTTCGTTGCGGTCTTCGCTGTCACCGGCCCGATGCAAGCGATGGTCATGCCTTTTAAAGCGGTCTTGAGGTCCACTCCCTTCAGGAGTTCAACAAAATGATTGACCGTGGAAGAGGAGGTGAAGGTGATGAGATCTATTCCCCCATTCGTCAGAAGCTCTTTCAACCTCTTCGATACCCCTCTGGGTTTGACCGTTCTATAAACCTCCACCACATCGACCTTGGCCCCCATTTTTTTCAAGCCCTTTGGGAGGATATCCCTTGCCTCTTTAGCGCGAGCGAGTAAGATTCGTTTTCCACTGATCGATCGTTTTTCAAATCCCTCCAGGATGGATTCAGCGATAAACTCTTTCGGGATAGAGCGGACAGGTATTTTCTTCTTCTTTAACTGACGGCCAGTGGCAGGGCCGATGGCACAAACCTTCAGGGAAGAAGGGAAACGGAGGTTCTTTTTTATCTCTTTCAATCTCTTCAGGAAGAAATTGACCCCATTGGCACTCGTAAAGATGATCCAGTCATAGGAATTTAATCGGGCGATGGCGCAATCGAGGTTCTTCCATCTCGAGGGAGGAACAATCTCGATGGTCGGGAATTCGATGACCTCTGCCCCGAGATTTTTAAGGGAGGATTCAAATTCGGCGGATTGTTCCCGGGCACGGGTGATCAGGATCTTTTTGTCTAAAAGGGGTCTGTTGTTCATGGTTTATATTCCATAGTCTCTGGTGGGCCTGATCTTTTATAAACCTCTCTTAAAATCTCTTCCGCTCCTTTATCCAAAAGGATTTGAGCCAACTGAATTCCCAGGCCCTCTGCTTTATCCGGCGGGCCCTCCACCCGATGTCTTATCAGTCTCTTTCCATCGAGACTCCCGACCATTCCATCGATCCTGAAAATTGACTTCTCCATCCGGCCGAAGGCGGCCACCGGGACCTGACAACCCCCTCCCAGTTTCCTGAGAAATGCCCTTTCCCCGGTAATGGCGAGTGAGGATTCCGGATCGTTGAGGAATCGGATTTTTTCTCCGGTTTCTTCATCTCCCCTCCGGGTCTCGATTCCCAGTGCCCCCTGACCGATCGCAGGGAGGGAGATTTCCGGAGAGATCACCTCGGTGATTTGTTTTTCAAAACCCAGTCTTTTCACCCCGGCATAAGCGAGCATGATGGCGTCGAGATTCATGGCCTCTAACTTTTTCAACCGGGTATCCAGGTTTCCCCTTAACGGAATCAGGTGAAGGTCCTTCCTGAAGTGGAGCAACTGAACCTGCCGCCTCAGGCTGCTCGTCCCGATCCTTGCCCCCGGCGGGAGGTCTTTGAGAGGTCGCCCCTCTCTCGATATCAAGACATCTCTCGGGTCCTCCCTCTTCGTGATGGCAAAGAGGTGGAGTCCTTCTGGCAATTCAGTGGGGACATCCTTCACACTGTGGACGGCAAGATCGATTTTTTTCCTGATCAGGGAGTCTTCGATCTCCTTTACAAAAAGGCCCTTTCCTCCGATCTTTGAGAGAGGGGCATCCTGAATCTTATCGCCCGTTGTTTTGATTTTAATCAGACCAACATGAAGACGGGGATGGACCTGGAGTAACTTCTCCTTTACCCAGTTTGCCTGGAAGAGGGCGAGCGGGCTTCCGCGGGTTCCAATCCTCAATTCTTCCGGAATCATTGGACCCTGACCTCCCTCAGAAATTCGGCGCATTGTTCCGGAAGCGTGGTGTTGATATAGATCCCTGTCCCGATCTCGAAACCCGCGGGAGTGGTCAGTTTGGGAACGATGACCACATACCAGTGATGATATTTGACATCCTTCTCCTCCAGGGGGGCGGAACGGATGACATAGTTGTAGTCAGGGTTATTCAATCCGTAAAAGAGCCTCTTCAGAGTATCCTGAAGGACACAGGCAAAATCCATTACCTCCTCATCCGACAGGTTTGCAAAGGAAGACCGGTGGATCTTCGGATAGATCCGTGTCTCAAAGGGGGAGCGGGAGGCAAAAGGACAGAGGGCGAGAAAATATTTCGTCTCTTTGACCACCCGGACCTGATGCCGCTTCTCTTCCCCCATCAATTCGCAGTAGATACAATTTCCGTAGGTGTCGCAGGCCAGTTGGGATTGATAAAGGGGATCCCTCACATGGGGCGGAACAATGGGGGTGGCAATGATCTGGGAGTGGGGATGCTCAAGAGAGGTCCCTGCCTTCTCTCCGCAGTTTCGGAATACGGTGATGAGATCGATCTGTTTCGACTTCGAAAGGGCGATGTATCGTTCCCGGTAAGCCAATACGGTATTTTTCACTTCCTCTAAATCCATGGTGGCAATCGTCCGGTTATGAAAAGGGGTCTCAATGATCACCTCTGCGATTCCAAATCCATCCACCTTCAGAAATCGGCCTTCATGCTTTCTCTCTGTCGTCAAATGGCTCTGCAGGGCAGCGAATTTATTGGGGACCACCCGGAGAGACCAGGCCGCGTTCTTTTCGATGGAGAAGAGCGAAGGGGGCGTCATCGACTCATTGCCCGGGCAGAAAGGACAATCTCCTCGATGGGGGGGAAGGGAAGTTTTTTCCTCCTTTCTCTGAAGAAATTGGTCAGGCCTCTTTGCCCGCTCGGTGGCTATGATGACCCACTCCTTTGAAACCATATTCTGTCTGAACTCCGGCATCTCACTCCTCCTCGTTTTCATCCGTCCTTTCCGGGAGCCGGAAAAGAGACCGGATGGCCTCGACATAAAGGTCTGTCATAGCCCCTTCATCTTTCTGCTTGAGTCGGGTCAGAGGTTCATGAAGAATTTTATTGACAATGGCAGAGGTGAGGGCCTCCAAGGACCTCCTCTCCTTTTCAGAGAGATCGGGATGGAGGAAGAGCATTTTCTCCAGCTCCTTGGTTCGAATCTCTTCAAATTTTTTCTTCAGAGCGATGATGGTAGGGGTGACCTCCAGGGATTGATACCAGCGGACAAACCTCAGCACTTCGTCCGAAACGATGGACTCCGCCCTCCGGGCTTCCTTCTCCCGGTCCTTGATATTTTCGTTGGCCACCTTCTGGAGGTCATCGATATTATAAAGGTAGATGTTTTCCATCTCGCCGACCCTGAATTCGATGTCCCGGGGGTCGGCAATATCGATGAAGAAGATGGGTTTCTGTTTTCGTTCCTTCATCACCCTGGTCATTTGACCCTGGCTGATAATCGGTTGAGGAGAATCGGTTGCGCTGATAACGATATCCGTTCTTTTCAGCCCGAGGGCCATCTCTTCGAAAGGGATGACTTCTCCATGAAAGTCCTGAGCCAGGGTTTCTGCCCGTTCATAAGTCCGATTGGTCACCAGGATTTTTCCCACCCCTGCGGAGACGAGGTGCCGGGCGGCCAGTTCACTCATCTCGCCTGCCCCGATCAGTAACACCGTTCTCCCTTCCATTGTCCCAAATATTTTTTCGGCCAGCCCAACGGCTACCGAGCTGACCGAAACAGCGCTATTGCTGATCCGGGTTTCAGTCCTTACCCTTTTCGCCACATGGAAGGCCCGGTGGAGAAGGCGATGGAGAATAACTCCCGAGGACTTCGATTCTATGGCTTTGGAATAGGCGGACTTGATCTGTCCCAGAATCTGGGGTTCCCCGATGACCATCGAATCGAGACTGGAGGCAACCCTGAAGATATGCTTCACGGCCTCCTCCCCGACCAGGAGATAAATACTCTTTTCAAACTCTTTTAAAGGAAGCTGGTGGTACTCAGAGAGAAAGTTTTTCAACTCAAGGATGGCCTTTTCCGTTTCCCCGGAGGCCGCATAGATCTCCACTCGGTTACAGGTGGAGAGGATCATATTCTCCTTGAGTGAAGAGAGAGATTTGGTTTGAGTCAGAGCCTTATCGATTTCCGATTCCCGGAAGGCCATTCTTTCCCTGATCTCAATAGGCGCTGTTTTGTGATTCAAACCGATGACGATCAATTCCATGGTATTCATCGAAAAAGAAAGAGATTATGTCAAATGGCGAGGAAAAAATATGCAATAAACGGAACCGATTTCCTCACCCTCACCCAATGACCATTGATCCATTTTCTACCAGTTGGAGTAGGTATGGAGGCCGGGCAGAAGGAGATTGACCCCTAAAAAAGTGAAGAGCACGGTCAGAAATCCGACAATGGCCATAAGGGCCGCCTTTCGGCCTCTCCATCCTACGGTGAGACGCTGATGAAGCAGTGCCGCATAGAGAAACCAGGTGATGAGGGACCAGGTCTCTTTGGGATCCCATCCCCAATACCGACCCCAGGCATATTCTGCCCAGACAGCGCCAGTAATGATTCCCAGTGTTAACAGGGGAAATCCGAACTTCAGGGCCTGATAATTGAGGTCATCGAGGACCTTCAATGAAGGAAGCCTTTTTCCAACGGCTCCCATCCTTTTTGATTTGAGTTGATGCTCCTGAATCAGATACATCACCCCCCCGCAGAAAGCCAGGGTGAAGAAGGCATTGCCAAGAAAAGCAAAGATCACATGGAAGGGATGCCAGAAACTTTTAAGTGCTGGAGCAAGGGGTAAGATCTCTTTGGGAAGGGCGAAGGCGAAGATCATGAGGAGAAGGGCAACGGGGGTGAGAAAAGACCCCAGTATCTTAACCTTATATCTCAGATTGGTAATCAGAAGGACACCGATGATCATCCATGCGAAGAAAGAAAGAGATTCGTGGAGGTTCGTCACAGGGGTATAACCTGCCTCCGCATAGCGGACCACCAGGGCACAGGTGTGAGAAATAAAACCGATGGAAACAAAGGCTGAAGCCCATCCGGAAAGGGTATTTTTAAGAAAGAGGATATAGAGGGAATAGGTCAGGGTGGCCAGGAGATAGAGAAGAGATGCGAATTTAAAGAAATAGATGTTCATAAAAGATTATTGAAAGGGGTTTAGGTTCCTAATGTCTTGTGCTCAAAATCTGGATGATCCATTTTATAAAACATTTTACCATTTTTTTGTCAATTGGTGAAATTGCCAATTGAGCATCAGATAAAAGAGGGGATGGATCCAGGGTCTTTTCAGGACCCTCCTGTAAATGGAGGGCAGGGAGAAGACCTCTTTCCAGATCCTTCTCATCCCTCTTTCTAATTCATCCACAGACATTAAGAGAGGTCGGTAGACCGCATTGAGAGAGTCATATTTCTCCCAATCTTCGCAGAAGACCCTCCCCTCTCTTTTCAATCGGTCAAAAGAATCGGTTCCGGGATAGGGGGCCATGATAAAAGTGAGGGCCCAGTCGAGTTGATGATCCCCGCAGAAGTCAATGATTCGTTGAAAAACCTCAGGATCGTCATCGTCCAGCCCCACGATAAAAGTTCCCATGATCCCGATCCCGTGATCGTGAACCCTCCGGATCGCCTCCCCGTAACGAGGAGGCTGATTAAATCCCTTTCCCATGACCCGGAGGTTTTTGGCGGAAAAGGATTCGAACCCGATATTTAAGGCAATGCAACCGCTTCTCGAGAAACCCCGAAGGAGGTCCGGGTCAAAGGCAACGGAGACCGGGGCATGTCCATACCAGAGGAGGTCATACTCTTCGAGAAGCTTCAGGAGTTCCAGGGCAAAACGTCTGTCCCCGGCAATATTGGAATCGATGATGTAGAGGAGTCTTTTTTTAAGGAAGTAGGGAAGGTCCTTGCTGATAAGAGAGAGGGCCTTCATCAGGATAGAATCCATTGCCGGCCCTTTGGTAAAGAGGGTGGTGAGTTCTTGATCAATATCTCGGATCGGCCGATTTCTGTACCGAAATCCAAAAAATCTGGAGACCCCGCAGAAGTCACAGCGATGGGGGCATCCCCTTGTGGTTTCGAGCAACTTCAGAGGAAAATAGAATTTCTCGTTGAGGAGCTCCCTCCTGGGCAGAGGAAGTTTATCGGAATTGACGAATCCGTTTGCCCGGTAAAGGCCTTTCATTTGACCTTTCTTAAAATCATCGATGAGCCTGGGCCAGACCTCCTCAGCCTCTCCGATCACCACAGCGTCCACATGCTGAAGGGCCTCCTCAGGAAGCATGCTGGCGTGCACCCCTCCCATGACCACGGGAATTCCTCTCTTTTTAAACTCCTTTGCGATCCAATAGGCCCGGGGAGCGGAAGGCGTTTGGGCGGTGAGACCCACCAAATCTACGTTTTCCTCAAAATCGATTTTCTCAAAGGCCTCGTCAATGATTTTGACTTCGATATCAGGAGGGGTTACGGCGGCTACATAAGGGAGGTTTAAAAAACTGAGCCTGAAAAGGAAGGCCTCCTCTTTCTTCCTTTCCCGCTCCGGTGAGATCAGGAGGATCTTCATCACTTTTATTTAACCCATTGAGGGCCTTTGGCAC
>Ga0116202_10000205_pt1 | contig 31068 bp, 37 predicted proteins | sample LakKivw325mmetaG_FD_94479 | JGI IMG/M metagenome (GOLD analysis project Ga0116202, IMG submission 94479) | Anoxic lake water microbial communities from Lake Kivu, Rwanda to study Microbial Dark Matter (Phase II) - Lake Kivu water 325m metaG | ecosystem: Environmental > Aquatic > Freshwater >... | reverse complement strand
GCAGTAGATCGTGATTACATCCGGCTCGAACGGCGTTCGGCCGAGCGGCGCGGAAAGCAGCGCCGAGTAGAGGCCGGTCGGCAGCTTCGGCAACTCCTCTGCGTAGATGCATCCGGCTGCCTGTGATGACACGTCCCTCGGGTACCGGTTGTTGCCCTGCATGAAGTACTCCGGCGGCTCCTGCAACCCGAACCCGATGACAGGCTCCGGGCACCACATGTCTTCCCGCTCCATCGCGATGGGTGTCCCGTCACGACGAGACATCTCCAGCGCCTGACACAGCGCGAGGTGGCGGTGCAGGTCCCTCATCGGGCGGGTCAGTCCGTCCGGAATCGGCTCCCCCGCACGCAGCAGCTTGATGGCGATTGGGAACGGCTTGAGCCGCAGACGTCGCTCCAGCTCGTCCGCGTACGCGTGGTATGCTGGAAGGTCCATTTGATTCCTCCTGGTCGAGATTGACGGTAATGGTAGTTGCTCGGCACCGGCTTGTGTCAACTGTCCCCGCACCGCCTCACGAGGCGCGCCGCGCGAGGTAGATGTCCGCCTCGAGCATCACGCCGTCGCGGTAGTAGTGGTGGACGAAGTAGAGGTTGCCGCCGGCGTCCAGCGACGGCTCGCCTGCGAACTGCGACACGACGAGGTGCGGCTCGGTCCATCCCTGCGGTCCGAGGACCGAGCGGTAGATTGCGGGCGTGCCGAGGTACGTCCGCGTGAACCACAGCTCGCTACCGTCCTGCGTGACGAACGGCCAGCCGTCCGTGTCGCTGCTGTTGACGGCTTCGAGGTTGACGGGCTCAGTCCATCCGTCGCCACTGCGCGCGGTGACCCAGATATCGTAGCCGCCCTTGCCGCCCGGCCGGTCGGAGTGGAAGTAGAGCGATGTCCCGTCCGCCGCCGGGTGGACTTCGCCTATCTGGTAGCCCGCATTGAGCTGCTGCCCGGCGTTCTCCCAGTCACGCCAGCGTCCCTCGCGCCATCGCGCTGTCCACATGTCCACGCCGCGGTAGTTGCCCTGCCTCGCCGATGCGAACCAGAGAACGTCACCCTGCGCCGCTGCCGCGCCGTCCAGCGAGAGCTCTCCTTGGTCCTGCAACACCACGCGCTTCGCCTCGCTCCACCCGTCCCCCTGGCGCTCGCTCAGATAGATGCCTGTGACCCCATCGAGAAGCTGCTTCTCCACCGGGACCCGCACGTCCGGCGTGAAGAAGAAGTAAAGCTGTGAGCCATCCTGCGTCACGAAAGGAGAGTCTTCGGCGCCGGCGGTGCTGACGCCCCGCACCGGCTCGGGCGTGTGGAACATGCGGCTGTGCAGAATGGGTGGGTAGGTGTCCTGCTCCGGTGCTACCTTGACGGCGTCGGACGGAATGGCGCTTTCGCGCGGTGGTGGCGGCTGCGGCGCCTGGGCAGGCTCGCATGCAGCGCCCAGCCACAGCATCGCGGTTGCGGCCAGACACGCGGTCCGAGCTGCTCTCCCGTCCATCCGCTTCCGTTCGGGGCTCCCTGCGGGCATTCGTCCGGGGGCCTCATCTTGAGCGTATCACACCGGTCCGGACGGCAGGCGGCACGATGCCGACTTGCCATGCCCGGCGGGGGAGGAGTATCCTTTCCCCGGGACGACGACATGACTGGAGTGGGTCTGGTCATTGTAGTGTACTTGCGCCAGTGAACCTGGTGGGGGGCATGTTATACAACATGCCCCCCGCTTTTTTGTGCGGCGGGACCGGTCGCCGGCACCGCCGCGAAGCGCACGGGAGTGCGGCTTGTGCCGTGCTCTGAAGGAGGTGTGGCAGCATGCTCGAAATCCTGTTTCATGGCAGAGGGGGGCAGGGGGCGGTCACAGCCGCAAACGTCCTGGTGGCGGCGGCGCTCAAGGACGGACACAGGGGCGTTCAGGCATTCCCACTCTTCGGCTCCGAGCGCCGGGGCGCACCCGTCAAGGCATTTGCCCGCATAGCGGACAGCGAGGTCAATCTCAGGAGCCAGATCTACAACCCGGATATCGTCGTGGTCGTCGACCCCGCCCTGCTCAAGATGGTCGACGTGACCGAAGGGCTCAAGCCTGACGGCATCCTCATCCTCAACAGCACGTCGGGCCCGGGCGCGTTCGAGTTCTCGAAGAGGTTCAAGGTTGCGGCTGTCGACGCGGCCGGCATCTCGATCCGGCACAAGCTGCTGGTCGGCGGAATCCCGGTCATCAACACGCCCATCCTCGGCTGCATCCCGCGGGTGACGGACGTGGTCACCATCGAGTCCATCGAGAGCGCCATCAAGGAGCAGTGGAAGGGCGAGGCCGGACTGCGGAATGCGAAGGCCGCGCGGGAAGCCTACGAGCTCACGGAGGTGAATCGATGACCTACAAGGCAAAGACCACGCTGTCGCGTCCCGCAGATGCCGCTATGGGCAAGACCGGCTTGTGGAGGGACTTCCGCCCCACGGTGGACTCCGGCAAGTGCGTCAAGTGCCTCCGCTGCTGGATCTCCTGTCCGGACGCGTGCATCAAGCGGGGAGCCGATGACAGTATCTCCGTCGACTATGAGTTCTGCAAGGGCTGCGGCATCTGCGCCAACGAGTGCCCGGCCTCTGCTATTACTATGACGAGGGAGGGACTGGGCGAATGATAATGATCGATACCGGAGACCGCATCGCCGCGAAGGCCGCGCAGATGGCGCGACCCGAGTTCATCGCGGCCTATCCCATCACGCCGCAGACCATCATCGTCGAGAAGACAGCCGACATGGTCGAGTCGGGCGAGCTCGACGCTGAGTACATTCGCGTCGAGAGCGAGCACAGCGCCATGGTTGCGGTTGTCGGCGCCGCAGCGACAGGCATACGCACGTTTACGGCCACCTCGTCCCACGGCCTCGCGCTGATGCACGAGGTGCTGCACTGGGTCGCGGGGTCGCGGCTGCCCGTTGTCATGGTGAACGTCAACCGAGCCCTCGGTCCCGGCTGGAACATCTGGGCCGACCAGAGCGATTCGACCTCCCAGCGCGATACGGGCTGGATACAGCTCTACTGCTCCGATGGACAGGAGATCTTCGATACGGTCGTCCAGGCCTACCGCCTCGCCGAGATGGAGGACGTACAGCTCCCGGTCATGGTCTGCTTCGATGCCTTCGTCCTTTCTCACACCTCCATGCCCGTCGAGGTGCCGCAGCAGTCCGAGATCGATGCGTTTCTCCCGCCCCGGCGGCCTCTCTGGAAGCTGGACTCCGCCGACCCGATCACCTACGCGTCCATGATTCCGCCGGCGTTCTACGGTGATATGCGCAAGAACATGCACGAGGGACACCTCAACGCCCTCGTCCGCTTCCCGGAGATCTGCCGGGAGTGGAAGCAGCGCTTCGGCACCTGGCGCGGCGACCTCGTCGAGCTGGTCCGGTGCGACGATGCCGAATACGTCATCGTCACCATGGGCGCCTTCGGCGCCGAGGCGAGGATCGCGGTCGAGGAACTGCGGAAGCAGGGTGTGAAAGCCGGCCTCGCGCGTGTGCGGATGTTGTGGCCCTTCCCCGACGAAGTCTTCCGCAAGCTGGCGCCCGGCAAGAAGTTCGTGGTCGTCGACCGGAACGTCGCCGCCGGCGCGGGCGGTGCTCTGCACGGCCAGCTCAAGTCCGCACTCTACGGCTACGCCGGCGCTCCTGTTCGCGGCTTCATCGCCGGCCTTGGCGGCAGAGACGTGACCTTCACCGACCTGTGCGACATGGTGAAGAAGACTGCGAGCGGAGGGGCGGCGGACGTGAACTGGTGGGGAATCCAGGACTAAGGGGGATACGGAATGGCAATCAAGAACCTGCCTGCTGAAGAGCTGCTGAGACCCGGTGGCGGCGGCTGTCCCGGCTGCCCTTCCACAATCTCTCTGCGCGTCGCCCTCAAGGCGCTCGGCAAGAACACGATCCTTGTCATGCCTGCTGCCTGCGCGGTCGTCTGCGTCGGCGGCTATCCGAAAAGCTCGTTCGAGGTCCCTGTCATGAGCGTCCTGTTCGAGGCGGCGGCGGCCGGCGCCTCCGGCATCGTGGCCGGCTTGAAGCGCCAGGGCAAGGCGGATACGAACGTCGTGGTCTGGGCCGGCGATGGCGGCACCTACGACATCGGCCTCCAGGCGCTTTCAGGCGCCGTCGAGCGCGGCACGGACTTCATCTACGTCTGCTACAACAACGAGATGTACTCCAACACCGGCATCCAGCGCAGCGGCGCCACGCCGTTCGGCGCATGGACGACCACTACCTGGACCGGCAAGGCCGAAGGAAAGAAGGACTTGCCCGCCATCATGCGCGCCCACGGCCTGCCGTACATGGCCACCGCGTCGCCCAGCTATCCCGAGGACCTCTTCCAGAAGATGCGCAAGGCCATGTCCATACGCGGCCCCAAGTACATCGAGATTCTCGCGCCGTGCCCTCCCGGGTGGCGCTTCCCGATGGAGAAGACGCTCGAGATGGGCCGCCTTGCGGTGGAAACGGGAGCGCACGCGCTGTATGAGTACGAGGACGGGCAGCTCCGCTTCAACCTGAAGAGCAAGTCCTTCCTCGAAGGGAAGGCGCAGCCGAAACCCATCGAGGAGTACCTCAAGGTCCAGGGGCGCTTCGCCCACCTCTTCAAGCCGGAGAGGAACGAGCAGGCGCTCGCCAGGATTCAGGCCGATCTCGACAAGGGGTGGGAGAAGTTCCGCAAGCAGGTGGCGTGCGGCGTGGCGTAGCAAAGCTCGTGCGCGATGCGGCTGGCCCGCGCCTGTGCGCATCGGTGAGGAGAGCAGCGTGAAGATAACCGGCGTCAAGACGTACCTGTACCGGCCGACATGGAACTGGCTCTTTGTCAAAGTCGAGACGGACGAAGGGCTATACGGCTGGGGTGAGGCCACCTGCCAAGCGCAGGAGAAGCCCATCGAGGCGTGCATCCACAATCTGGCCGACTACCTCATCGGCAAGGACCCGCGCGACATCGAACTGCACTGGTCGACCATGTTCCGCAACACCTACTGGAGGCCGTCGTTCATCATTACGAGCGCCATGAGCGGCCTCGACATGGCGCTGTGGGATATCCTCGGCAAGAGCCTCGGCGTCCCCGTGTACCGCCTCCTCGGCGGCGCCGTGCGCGACCGCATCAGGGTTTACCACAACGGCTGGTGGTTCCCGGCGAAGAGCACGGACGACTACGTCACTCTGGCCGAGCGGGAGGTGAAGGAGCGGGGCGCCAGGGCCATCAAGTACGACCCGTTCTGGGGCACGGACGTCTTCACGGCAACGGAAGCGGACATCCGCAAGGTGCTGGACAACGTCGCCCGTGTCAGGAAGGCCGTCGGGGACGAGGTCGAGATCATGCTCGACTGCCACTCCCGCATGACCACCAACAGCGCCATACGGTTTGCGCAGGCGGTCCGGCAGTACAACCCGGCGTGGTTCGAGGAGCCGCTGCCAACGGATGCGGCGCCGGAGGACCTCGCCAGGGTCGTCGCCTCGACGGATATCCCCATAGTGACCGGCGAGCGCCTCGTCACCCGCTGGTGCTTCCGTGACATCGTCGAGAAGCGTGCCGCCTCGGCCATCAACCCTGACCCGTGCCACGCGGGCGGCATCTCGGAGATGAAGAAGATTGGCGAGCTCGCCAACACGTACTACGTCGGCTTCACACCCCACAGCGCCGGCGGTCCCGTGATGGTGGCGTCAAACCTGCACGTCGAGGCTTGTGCGCCGAACTTCATCGTCCACGAGTTCTTCGCGCCCGACCCGCCGTTCTACAAGGAGATACTCAAGGCGCCGTTCCCCGAGATGGTCGACGAGTGCCTTCAGTTGCCTTCGCGGCCGGGCCTCGGAGTTGACCTCATCGAAGAGGCTTTGTCGACTCGGCCATACCGGTACCACGACATGAGCAGCTTCTGGGATGCGCCGCAGGTGCCGGCTGGCGGGAAGCTCGGAGACTGAATCTGCGAAAGCGGGGAGGCCGGTGTTGTCCGGCCTCCCCGCTCGTGCTGCCTGTCGAGATGCCTCGCGGTCCCCCAGCCCGGCTGTGCCTGCTACCGCCCCACGGGAATCGGGACCGCGCCCACTTGGCGCAGTGCGTGGTGACGCTGAGGCAGATCGTCGTAGTAGCGCATGAATCCCACGGCGAATGCCTCCAGCGCTTGCGGGCAGAACTGGGTTCCCCTGCAGCGCGCCAGCTCGTTCATCGCCTCGTTGATCGTCAGCGCCGCCCGGTACGGGCGGTTAGTCGTCATCGAGTCGAACGCATCCGCCACGGCTATCAGCCGCGCCCCGAGCGGTATGTGCTCTCCGCGCAGGCCGTGCGGGTAGCCGCTTCCGTCGTACGCCTCGTGGTGGTGCAGCACGAGGTCAACCACTTCCCGAAGAGAGGCGATGTCGTGGATGATGGCGGCTCCGATGACCGGGTGGTCCTTGACTGCTGCGCGTTCCGCCGGCGTGAGCCGCCTCGGCTTCCTCAGAATGGCGTCGTCGATGCCGATCTTGCCGATGTCGTGCAGCAGCGCCGCTGTCTCGAGAGTCTGCATCTCCTGGACGCCGAGGTTGAGGACCAGCCCGGAGACAAGAGAGTACTGGGCAACGCTCTGTGAATGCCCGCACGTGTACGGGTCCTTGGCGTCGATGGCGCTTGCCAAGGCTCGGATCGTGCTGCGGTAGCCTTCCTCGACCGACTCCCGCAGCCTGTTGTTTTCGATTGACGTTCCTGCGGTGACGCCCGTTACGCGTGCCGTGTCGAGGTCACGTGCCGTGAACTGCGGTTCCGACCTTGGTCGCGTTGCCTGGATGGCGCCGATGACGTGTCCCCCGGCCGTCAACGGGACACAGAGCACGCGGCCGTCCGCCCTGCGTTTGCCTCCGGCCGAAGGCAGCTGGGACCAGTCGCCGGCGTCATTCAGAACGAGCGGAGTCTCGTGCTCCATCACCCACTCCGCCGCCTCGCTCAGGCCGCTTGACCGGACCTGGACGGCATCGTTGCTGTTCTGTCCGCGCGTTCCGCCGTGAGTGCCGCCGTTGCCGTTTGGCAGGAAGATGGTGCAACTCTCTGCGGCAAGGGCGTGCCGGAGCATGTCGGCGACTCCGTCCACGATGGGTGGAGGCTTGGCGCTCGACCACTCGTTTGACTCAAGCTGCCCAAGCAGGCGTTTTCTGAATCTGCGCCACGCGGTTTCGTTCGGCACACCGCGCACGTCGCAAGGGTCAACCTGCGGCGGAATGCCTGACGCTGCGTCAGGCGGCATGTGACGGACAGTCGGTACGGCTATGGCTTGCATTCGCTCCCCCCAACTACCCAGCCCCGTTCAGCTACGACGCCGTGGCCAGTTGCTCCACTTGCTCCCTGATTGTCACGCGCTGGGCTTTCCGGCAGAGCCGGGCCAGGTCCTGGTCGGTGAACAGCCGCCAGCCGTGGCGGTCGACCGTGCTGACGTCGTCTATCTCACCGGAGCGGAGCCAGCGAAAGAACGTGTTCTTGCTGATGCCGGCAAGCTGGCAGGCTTCGGCGGTCTGGTAGTACCGGGTTCCCATGAGTGTCGTGGGCATCGTCTTCCTCCCCTGTTTCGGTTTGGGTATACCTGATAGTAGTTGGGACGATGCCACAGCCATAAGACACGAAAGTCCCGACGCGGCATTGATGATGGTACGGCGACGCCGGGGCCAGTACCAAGGTCGCCGTGCGGTACTCCTTCCCGTGGGACGTGACAGGGCAGGGCCGGCACGCCGCGTTCCGGCCCTGCCCTCTTCGCTCCCATTTGACCTGGGGGCGCTACTTGCCCTTCAGCCTGGCTATCTCCTCCTCGACCTCATCCGCACCTTTGTCGTAGAGGCGCTGCTCGTCGGGCGCCAGCTCGCGCAGCAGCCGCAGGAACTCGCCCGCGTGGACTCGCTCCTCATCGGCGATGTCCCTCAGCACCCCGGCGGCGAGCTTGCTGTCCGTCGACTTTGCCGGTTGCATGTAGAGCTGGATGGCCTCGTACTCGGCCGCGACCATGAAGCGGATGGCGCGAATGAGCTCCTCGTGTGTCACTTTGCGTCCCTGTGCCAGGCCTGCGAAGGGTGTGGCGAAATCGGGCATTGCATCTCCTCCTGTGTGCCGCCGGCTCTCCGCCGGGCGGTTGCGTCGGGAACCTGAACCCACCCGCGCAATGCTGGAAATAGGGCGTGAGGTGGCAAACGCCGTGCCGGGGGGACGCGCCCCGGCGCGGTGCGTGACCGGCCGCTAGGCGAGAAGCTCCATGTCCTCGCCGCAACAGACGAGTGTGCCGCCGCCGACCTTCGTGACGGTGACCTCGTTGCCGCAGACGTTGCAGCGGTACTTCTCCCCCACCTTCTTGACTGCCATGGACTGTCCTCCCGTTCGGCTGCTTGTCCGGAGCGCCGCGCTCCGAACATACGGCAACACCGTAGCGGGCGACCTTCTCCCTGTCAAGGAACCCCTGCTGGCCTGCCCCGGGGGCTTCCTCGCGAGGTGTCGCTGCGGTAGGATGGTGTTTGTCGGCAGGCGCACGGCGGAGCATCCCGGATACGTCCGAGGCCGGTGCCATCAGGAGGTGGACACGTGAAGTATCTGGTTGCCTTCTATTCGAACACCGGTACTACCCGGATGGCTGCGGAGTCCATCGCCCGGATGCTCGGCGCGGACCTGGAGGTCATCGAGGAGCGGAAGCCGCGACCGGTGCTCAACGTAGGCCCCGGCAAGGCGGGGAGCGGAGCTGTCGCCCGGGCAGGCATTGCCGCATTGCTACGCTTCGGTGCCCGGCTCGCGCCATCTCGCTTCAGGGCGGATGAGTACGACGTGGTCGTTGTCGGCACCCCCGTCTGGGTCGGCTCGGTTACGCCTCCGGTGCGGAGCTACCTCAGGCGACAGCGCATGCACTTCCGTAGCGTGGCCTTCTTCTGCACGGCCGGCGAGCCCACGACGGTGCGCGCCTTCCGCCAGATGGCAGAGCTCGTCCACCGGCAGCCTGTAGCCTGCATCGCCTTGAAGGCGGAGGATGTGAGGTCCGGCGCGTACGAGGACATGCTCGCCGGCTTCATCGAGGCCATCGAGCGCTCGTGTCTTACGCTCCCCGCGCGGGAGAGCGCATAGGCGTCGGCCTCAGCCCCGGCCGTCGAGGCCGAGGACGAACGCCTGAGCGTCGCGCAGGTCCTGCTCGTTCGGGTGCCCGCGGGAGAAACCGCCGAAGATGCGCCACGGACCGTAGGTATCGTAGCCCCGACAGGAGAACTCCCCGGCGATGTTGAAACCGCGCTCGAGGAGCGCCGCCCTCATCCGCCGGTGGTAGTCGCGTCCCGCGAGGCGCGCCGGCCGGTCGCCAGTTCCGCTGGTGGAGAAGATGAACGCCGGTCGCCCACGGCCGGCGCCGAGACTCCCGGCGAAGTCGAGCGCCGTCTTGTGGTGGTGGCCGAAGAAGATGCCCGAGCCGACGCCCAGCAGGGCGCAATCCTCTGCAAGGCGCAGGGCCTCGTCGCCCGGCTCGAGCACGCGGCCGCCGCAGGCCGCTGCCATCGCCTCAGCAACCTTGCGGGTGTTGCCGTGGTGCAGCGACGTGCAGACGATGACGACGTCTCGCGGCGTCTCGCTCAGGGCCTGCATCCTTCCGGCGCTATCGCCAGAACGGGCACGCGGGAGTGTTGCAGCACCCGCCCGGTGACGCTCCCCATCGCCCAGCGCCCGATGCCTGACTCGCCGTGGGTGCTCATGGCGATGAGGTCGACTCCCAGCCTGTTCGCCTGCTCGAGGATGGCGTCGGCTGCGTTGCCCTCGACGACGACCTGCTCGATGCCGCCACAGTGCTGGCTGAGCCCTGTGGCGATGTACGACAAGTACTCTTGGGCGGCGCGCTTCGACTCGCTCTGCACCTTTCGTGCTTGTTCGTCACCGAGAACGGAGACCGCGCTGGGGGAGAACGGTTCCACCACCCGTAGGAGAACGACCTTGGGGACTCCGCATGCCCTGGCGAGAAGCCGGACGTGATCGAGCGCGCATTCCGACTGCTTCGAGCCGTCGAGCGGGACGAGCACCTTCTGGTATGCTGCCATCGGATTGCCCTCCTTCTCTCTCTCCGCGCTGAGTATGGAAGGGGAGACGGCGACGGAGCGCGGAGATGCCTGAGACGAGTATAGCGACCGTGCCGCGCGGGGTCAAAGCGGACCGTCCGCCCCCTATCCTAGCTTTGTGCGGGCCGCCGGCTGCGTCGCTGGAAGTAGACGAGCAGCGCCGCGGCCACTCCCAATACGGCGGGCACCGCCACGGCGAGCCGTCCGGGGCCTGTCCCGTCGCCTGACGGAGTCCCGGGCGTCGGCGGCTCACCGCCCCAGAAGACCTCGAGGTACGGCCTGAAGCCTTCGCCCTGCTCGTAGGAGTAGAGCTTCAACTCGTTCTCGCTGCGCACGTCAGGAGGAGGGTCGTTCTCGTAGTCACGTCGCTCGAGCAGGATCAGCCTGGTCACGCCGTCCGTGCGCACGACCTCTCCAGGTCGCTCAAGGGGCAACTCGCGGTACGCCAGCTCGTGTGTCCAGCCGCCTGTGTCGACTCTGCCGCAGACGGGCAACGCCTCCTCGGGCAAGGCATAGTCCTCGGGAACGAGCGGCTGGTGTGGGTAGCTGTCGGTGCCGCTCAGAACGTAGAGCCCGGTATCATCGAGGTCGCCTGTGCACTTGGCATAGATGTGCAGCACGGCGCCGGTCACATCCGCGTCGTCGGGCAGGGCCGAGGTGTCGAAGAAGAGGTAACCCCGGTAGATGACGTCCGGTCTGGTGTTGACCTTGACGAAACGCAACTCGTCGTACAGCTCCGCCGGACCCTGCCAGTCCCTCAGCGCATCCCAGTCGCCGGAGCCGCTCAGCTTGAGGTGTCCGTCGTCGGGCGTGGACTCGAAGACCATGCTCCCGGCCCGGGTATCAGAGGCGTGCGCCGCGGGCGCAAGCAGCAGCGAGAGCAGCAGGGGAATCGCGGCAGAGAGCCTTCGCCATACGGGGCGCTTCGTATCTGTCTCCGGTCGGAACATGGTGCTCGAGGGCATGGCGTGAAGCCATATTGTATACTCGCCGGTGCGTGTGCGGGCAATCTGGCGGGGTCGTTGCGGCGATTGGACGGCATGCCCGCGTCCCATGAGGCGCTTCGAGAGGAGGGTTCATGCACTCGGTGACGGTGCTGGCGACGCTTTCCGACAACTACACCTGTGTGCTGGAGCGGGACGGTCGTGCGGTGGTCATCGACGCCGGAGAGGCGTCACCGGTGCTGCGCCATCTGAGGACTACCGGCTCGAAGCTCGAGGCCGCGCTCGGTACGCACGGTCACTTCGACCACACCGGCGGCAATGCGGAGCTTGCCGAGAGGACCGGCTGCGCGGTGTTGCCGCCGGGGGCCGCCGCCGCGGAACGGGACGGCCGGTTGATTGCCGGACCCTTCGCGTTCACCGTGCTGCGAACCCCCGGGCACTCGGCTGACTCCGTCTGTCTCTTCCTGCCGGGCGGCGACGGGATGCCGGGTGATGTGTTCACCGGCGACACGCTCTTCGTCGGTGGCTGCGGCCGGCTGCTGACTCGCTCCCCTGAAACGATGTGGGCGTCGCTCCAGGTGCTGGCCCGATTGCCGGGCGAGACGCGGGTCTATCCCGGACACGACTATACCCTTGAGAACTTCGAGTTCGCGCTGACGGTGGAGCCGGAGAACGAGGTCGTGAAGCGACGCCTTGAGCAGGTTCGCGCCCTCGTGGAGGCCGGCAGGCAGGCTGTCCCATCGACGATTGAGCAGGAGCGCGCGACGAATCCCTTCCTCCGCGCGGCGGAGCCGGCCATGAAGGCAGCCCTCGGCATGCCGGGCGCCTCGGATGTCGAGGCGTTCGCCGAGCTGCGCCGGCGCAAGGACCGGTTCTAGTCCGCCGAAGCGGAGTTGCGCGCCGGATACGAGTGCTCTGATGCTTCTGCGGATGACCGCAGCGCTCTTCAACAGGCTGTCACGCCTGCCCAAGAGCGTCGTCAGGGATTGGCCGGGTGTTGCGGCCTATGGTCGCCCCTTGCTTTCGTAGATTGGATCCGAGGCCGACAGTCCAGCAGCCGACACCGAACATCACGCGTATGCGGTGTGTGTGACGGGCCTTGTGGAGCACCCCCTCCCTTGCGGAGCGCTCGCAGGGCGTCGCTGCCTACCGCAGCAGTCCCCAAAGGACGTGCCAGACCAGGTCCGTGGCGGTGTGTACCGTCACGGCGGCGAGGTAGCCGCTTCTGCGCAGGAAGTGCGCCGCCACGAGGGAGAGCGTGCCGTTCAGCAGGAATATCTCGCTGATGATTGTGGTGGGGATATCCTGGAAGCTGCTGACCTGCAGCAGCAGCATGATCGAGGGGATGTGGCCGGCGGCGAAGAACATGCCCGAGAACATCGCCGCGGTCCAGTACACCGCGGCCTCCTGAGCACCCTTAAGCACCACCCGCGAGATGAACCATACGAGGGCCGGTATGAAGAACAACCGGAAGATCATCTCCTCGCCGATGCCCGCCGAGAAGGAGGCGAGCAGGGACGTGGGAAACGGCGGGTGCGGCAGCGGCCCCAGGCTGTGGAACCGGGCGAAGATGTTGTCGACCACGATGAAGAGCAGGCCCAGCCACAGCCCTGCGATGCCGGGGATGACGAAGCGCTGCTTCGCCGGCACGAGCGGGTCCAGCAGGTCGGGATAGCCGAGGCCGCCGTAGAAGATGAGCACCGAGCCGGACGCCACGAGCGCAATCTGCTCAATGGGCACGGTCGTCTCAGGGATGCTCGTGGGAAGCCCTTGCGGCAGGTAGGCGGATGCCGCGGCAAGCGCCGCGACGACCACAACAAGAGCAAAGAACAGGCGTGTGGACCGCCCCGCGTCTGTCATCGAACGCGTATTCTACCGCACCGTGGCGGTCGAGCGGTACACGGGCGACTTGCGCCGACCTGACTGCCGCCGGAATCGGCGCCCGTCACCGGCATTCCGGCGGGATGTGCGAATCGCGCTCCACGAGAGCGTATTGACGTGACCGACCGTGCACGGTTAGAGTTGTGCGCGCCAACTGCCGCCCGGCTGACTTGCCCCGCCGGCGCTTTCGCCGTGCGAAGAGCGCTGTGGCAGACCGTCGGGACGTGCGAACACGAAGGGGGACGTGAATGAGAAGGATGACCTGGCTCCTGCTTGTCGCCGTGCTGCTCGTCGGCCTTATGCCTGCCGGCTGCAGCAAGCAGAGCGGGAAACTGCAAGTTGCGACTGACGCCACCTGGCCTCCGTTCGAGTATGTCAACACCAACACCAAGGCGATCGAGGGCTTCGATATCGATGTCATGACGGCCATCGCGGCGAAGGCCGGCCTCGACATCGAGTTCGTCAACGTCGCCTGGGACCCGCTGCTTGCCGGCATGGCCCAGGGGACCTACGACATGGCCATCTCGTCCATCACCATAACTGAGGACCGCAAGAAGGACATGCTGTTCTCGGATGAGTATTTCGCGGCGGGACAGATTATCACCGTCCGCATCGATGAGAAGACCATCACAGGTCCGGACAACCTTGCCGGAGTGGTCGGAGCGCAGATAGGCACCACGGGCTCGTTCGAGGTTGAGAAGAGGCCCGCGGCCACGCTCAAGACCTACGACGACATCGGGTTCGCTTTCCAGGACCTCATGAACGGTCAGATCGCCGCCGTTGTCTGCGACAATCCTGTGGCTCTCGGCTATGTCGGCGCGAACGCCGGCAAGATCAAGACGGTCGGCGGCGTGTTCACCGACGAGTACTATGGCATCGCCGTCGCCAAGAGGAATGCCGACCTCCTGCCCAAGCTGAACTCTGCCATCGCCGCCCTCAAGGCGGAGAAGAAGTTCGACGAACTATCGAAGAAGTGGCTCCAGTAGGTAGACCTTGTCACCGTTAGGCCAGTTGAGGAAGCCGGGCGGGTCCTCCGCCCGGCCCCACACGCCGGACGAGGAAATCGCCCGGGCCAACGCACAGTTGAGCCGGGTGGATGGGGCCGCCCTGGGGTACCGGCTGGACCCGTGGTGGTGGCTCGTTGCAGCCGTCGCCGGCATCATCATCCTGCTCATCGTTCTCCGCTCTGATCCCTACCTGGACATCCTCGTCTTCGTCCGCGACGGCCTTGTCGTCACCATCGTCCTGACACTGCTGTCGTTCGTGTTCATCATCTTCCTCGGTCTGCTCGGCGGGCTGGGGAGGATATCGAAGAACCGCATCGTCTACTTCGTCACCTCGCTCTACGTCGAGGTCGTCCGCGGCATCCCGCTCCTGGTGCAGCTCATGTGGTGGTACTTCGCCGCCCCCGTGGTCATCCAGGCCATCGGCGTCTCTCTCAACATCTCTTCCATGGCGCAGTACAGGGCGAATGCCATCGTCCTGGCGGTCATCGGGCTGGTCATCTGCTACGGCGCCTATATGACGGAGATCTTCCGTGCCGGCATCCAGAGCATCCACAAGGGACAGATGGAAGCGGCGCGCAGCCTCGGCATGAACTACCTTCAGGCGATGCGCCATGTGGTGCTGCCGCAGGCGATGCGCGTCGTCCTGCCGCCGGTGGGCAACGAGTTCATCATGCTGCTGAAGGACACCTCGCTGGTCAGCGTGGTTGCGGTGGCGGACCTCACCCGGCGCGGCCGCGAGTTCATGGCGGTGCACTTCAACCCCATCGAGGTCTGGATGCTGATCGCCCTGCTGTATCTCGTCATGACCCTCTTCTCGGCCAGAGTGCTCACCTGGCTGGAGAAGCGGAGGACGCAGGGGGGTATGTAGTGCCGAAACCCATCATCCGGATGAAGGACGTGCACAAGCACTTCGGGCGTGTGCACGCGCTGCGCGGCATCAGTCTCGACGTTCTGCCGGGAGAGGTCGTGGTTATCCTCGGTCCCTCGGGCTCGGGCAAGTCCACGCTGCTGCGTTGCATCAATCACCTGGAGGAGAACGACTCCGGCACCGTCATTGTGGACGGCATACGCCTCAAGGCTGCGGGCGACATCAACGCCGTCCGCCGCGAGGTGGGCATGGTCTTCCAGTCGTTCAACCTCTTCGGGCACCTGACCGTGATGGAGAACCTGACCCTGGCGCAACGGGTCGTCCGCAGGCGGCCCCTGGCCGAGGCGAAGGCGACCGGCATGGAGCTTCTGGCGAAGGTTGGCATTGCCGAGAAGGCGGACTGCTATCCGCACCAGCTCTCAGGCGGCCAGCAGCAGCGCGTCGCCATCGCCCGGGCGCTGGCGATGAATCCGAAGATAATGCTCTTCGACGAGCCTACGAGCGCCCTCGACCCGGAGATGATCAAAGAGGTGCTGGACGTCATGCTGGCGCTCGCCCGCGAAGGCATGACCATGGTGGTCGTCTCTCACGAGATGGGCTTCGCCCGCGCGGCGGCCACCCGCTGCATCTTCATGGACGAAGGGCAGATAGTCGAAGAGGCGCCGCCCGACAAGCTGTTCTCGAATCCCGAGAAAGAGCGCACGAAGGCCTTCCTCTCGAAGGTGCTGTAGCTCCCTTCGCCGCTCCCCGGCATCACCTGTTCCGGTCGACCTGGGACAGCCGCTCCACAACCACCCGCCGGACCTCTTCGAGCCATGTCCGACGCTGTTCCTCGGTGCTGGTGATGACGACGCTGAACGTCCGGCGATAGAAGTTGTCGACGCCGCACAAGCCGAAGATGCAGTTCTTCCAGATGGTCTCGAGGGGGTCGCCGAACTCGCGCTGCTCCCTGCCGGCCTCGGTGTTGGCCGTGTTGAAGACGATGGCTGTCCGCGCTCTGAGCAGGCCGCGGGGCACGCCCTCGCCGGAATCACCTTCTAGGAACTCGTAGGCGACCCCGGGCCGTATGACGCGGTCTACCCAGCCCTTCAGGACCGCCGGAGGCTGGCCCCACCAGTTCGGGTGGACGACGATGATGGCGTCGGCCTCGGCTATCTCGCGGCAGTGCGTCTCGATTGCCGGCGGAAGCGGGGCGCCAGACGGTATCTCCTCCGCCGGCACGAGCGCGTCGAATCCCTCCGCGTAGAGGTCGTGAAAGCGGACCTCGTGTCCGTTCTCGCGCAACGTTTCGACCACCGCCGCAGCTATGGCGTGATTGAAGCTCCTCTTGTCGGGATGCCCCAGTATCACAGACGTCTTCATGCTGTTGGTGCACCTCCGTGCTGCGCCCGTGTGACGAGGACGCTCCCGTAGGGGCCGGTCTCAGACCGGCCCGCCGGCCGCACCGGCGTCACATCGCGTCGCAGGGGCGGGCATTCCTGCCCGCCCCTGCGCTCAATCATTGAGTATCAGCCACCGGCGACTACATGCCGTACAGTTCAGGGTTCTTCCGCACCAGCTCGACGAAGTCCTTCACGATGGCGTCGATGGTGTTGTACTTCGGCTGCCAGCCCCACTCCTCCCGCGCCTTGGAGTCGTCGAGTGCGTCGAAACGCATCGTCGCGAAGTACTGCACCACGACAGGGTCGGGGTTGTACGTGACGACCGCGTTTGGTATCAGCTTCTTGATGGCGACCTCGATCTCGCGGGGTGTGGCCGACTTGTTGACGCCGGCGATGTTGTAGTTCAGCATCTTGATGCGCTCCATCGGCGCATCCGAGATGGCGCAGAACGCCGCGGCCGTGTCCTTGAAGTAGATGAGCGGCAGGCCGCGGTCGGCGGGGCCGTAGCACTCGTAGGGCTTGCCCATCGCCGTCGCCTGTATCATCCACGAGTTGTACTGGCCGATAGCCCGCGTCTTGATGCCGGGACCGACCAGCGACGGTATCCGCACCGAGCGGAAGTCCGTTCCGAACTTCTTGCGGTAGAACCGTCCGAGCAGCTCGTTGTAGACCTTGCAGCTCCCGTACATCGTCGTCGGCCGCTGCAGCGTCGTGTCCGTGATGGCCGGCTGGTCGTTGATGTCCAACCCGAAGGTGCCGGTGGTGCTGGCCAGGATGAGCTTGTTCGGACCGAACAGGCGCACCGCCTCGAGCATGTTCATCGTGCCCACGACGTTCACCTGGAACGCCGCCCAGGGGTTTGCCTCCGAGGGCAGGCTCAGCATCGCCGCGAGGTGGTAGACGCAGTCGAAGTTGTTGCCCTTGAATACGTTCATCACCTCGGGCCAGTTGGTGATGTCGCCGAGCACGATCTTCGGCTTCCGTGCTGCCTTGTCCCACCGGCTGGTCGGCGCCCTGTCGAAGACGACTACCTCCTCACCACGCTCGAGAAGCTGGTCGACGAGACACCCTCCGATGAACCCGGTGCCTCCTGTGACGAGTTTGGCCATGTTGGAACACCTCCTTTGCTGGTCGTCCGGCACCGCATCTGTCTCCCGTCTCCTCACAGAGGAAGGCTTGAGAGAACACCCCGCGCGTGCCGGAGGCGTGTGCCGTGACGCACGCCATTATCGCACGTCTGGATTGCCTAGAACACCGCCGCCTGGATGGGAGTGGGGATGGGAGCGGCACTGCGCGTTGGCGGGTGCCGGTCGTGCCCGGATTGCCGCGTTGGGCGGGGCGGACCCTCAGGCGGATCGTGGCCGGTAGACCCGGCGTTGCGCCACCCGGATGAGGATGGCCGCGCTGACCAGCACGATGCCGGCGATGCAGGCGACCTCGACGGCCCGGTCGGGCGTCGCCGCGTCGGCTGTCCGCTTCAGCAGGATGCCGATGAGGGCCCAGTCGACGACCAGGCAGAAGTAGATGTCGCCACGCCTGAACGCCATGGCCAGGGCGATGATGATTGCCACGGCGATGACGGCGACCGCCCAGAACTGCTCGCTCAGCCCGAACGCATCCCACTTGACGGAGACGAGCAGCGCCGACACGTTGGCGATGGTCGCCACCGTTATCCAGCCGAGGTAGACGCTGAACGGCAGGTGGCACAGGTACCGCTCACCCCGCGGTGCCGCCGCCGCGCCTATGCCAAGCCGCATGTAGACGAAGAGCAGGCAGGCGAGCAGCACCAGCATCAGCGCCAGCGAGAGTGGCAGTTGCTCATAGTGCCAGGCGAGTATCCAGCCCGCGTTCGCCAGGCAGGAGACGAAGAACCAGATTCCGATCCTGTCGGCCGGGGTCGGGCCTCCGCTCATGCGCCGCCCCATCAGCCACTGGTACACGACGAACGCTGTCAGCAGGAGGTAGATAAGACCCCAGATGGCGAAGGTCAGACCCGCAGGCACGAAGAGGTTATCGTACCTGTCGGACACGGCTGCCGTCGTGATTCCGTTGATGGGCAGGGCGTTGGCCATGCCGTTGAGCGCCAGCATCACCGCCAGTCCGACCGTGTTCAGCACCGGCAACCCGTATCTGCTGCCTGTCATCGTTCTCCCTCCACTCCCTCCGTACGTGTCTAGCGTATGCCGGCAAAGTCCGTGGCGCAACCTGTGCCCCTCTGCTCGGAGTGCAGCACAGGTCTGGCGTCGGGTGGTTGCGCGCGGATACAATCCGTGTCGACCGGCGCGAAGGGAGAGCATGCAGACGCGAGAAGCTGCCGGACTGGAGAGCCTCGTCAGGCTGGACCGGGCCCATGTGCGGCCGGCCTCGGCGATGCTTGCGCGCTCTTTCCGAGACTACCCCCTGCTGGCGTACGTCGTTCCGGACGCGACCCGGCGGGAGCGGGAGGCGTTCTACTTCTGCCAGTACGACCTGTACTACGGTTTCCGCTATGGCGAGGTCTACGCTACCTCTCCTCAGATGGAGGGGGTGGCTGTGTGGGTGCCCTCTGACTACTTGCCTATGACCACGGCCCGCATCCTGGGCGCTGTACCCTGGTCTGTCACATGCGGCTTCGGCAGGAGGGTGGGTCGCAAGCTGCTCGGTCCCGGCCGGCATATCGATGCGCGTCACGCGGCGCTGGCGCCGTTCCCTCACCTGTTCCTCTCCCTGCTCGGCGTGGCGCCGGAGGAACGCGGGCAGGGCCACGCGGGCGCGCTGCTCCGCCCGATGTTCGCCCGCCTCGATGCACACGGGCTGCCTTGCTACCTCGAGACCATGGACGAACGCAACGTCGCCCGCTACGAGCACTTCGGCTTCAGGGTGCTTGAGCAGTCGGCCGTTCCCTGCACGTCCCTGACCTCCTGGGCCATGCTGCGCGGCGACTCCCTGCCTGCGAAGTAGCCGTCGCCACGATCTCGGCGAGCGTATCCGCCCCGCCGCAATGTCAGACCTCCGCCTCTGCACGCCGCCCTGACGGGCGCCTGCGGGCGGATTCTGATTTGAACGTGCAATGAGTATGGAGTCCCTGCACGCAGCCGCACGGCCCGGCGCCGCGCCCTATGACTCTCTCACCTGAACCCTGAGCAAGATCGGGCGGATGGCTGCACTGAACGCGAGGGCAAGTGTGAGCATGGTGAGGGCGCCCAGGTAGGGATCGGGTGTTGACGAGGAGAGCCCCATTGCCGCGACTACCCCGCGGCCCACGGCTCGGAGCAGTGCTCCGTCGGTAGCCACGTTGAGCATCCCAAGAATCGGGCCAAGCACGAATGGCGCCGCAATGAGCGCGATTCTCGCGTTCCGTCCGGTCACCCGAAGGACGAGGTATGTGAACCACCCCACGAATGCAAGCAGGAGGAAGGCCGCGAATTCCCACGTGATTGTGCTCAGGACGTCCGCGCGGCCGTACAGCAACTGGTACAGCACCGAGGTTCGCGCGAACACGAGGTTCGCGGATATGAACGCCGCGACTATCAGGGCCCACGCCGCCGCCATCGCTGCCAGCGTCAGGCACACGGCGATGAACTGTGTCCTGCGCGAGACCCCGTGGTACAGCAGGAACCTGAATCCGTAGGGAGTCAGTATGGCTCCCATTGCCAATACCCACACCAGCGCGACTATATCGGTGGAGCCAATCGTGGCGTGCGGATCCGAGATGGACGTGAAGACCGGGACCAGGACCGACAGCAGGGCGTTGAACGCCAGTACCGCAGTGATGGACACCGTCTGCCATTTCAACACAGTCAGCGCGTAGAACTTGATGACTCTGTCATAGCGACCCATCGCTATTCCTCCTCGTAGTTCGTAAGGCCGACGAATACATCCTGGAGTCTCTTCGCGCTCATCTCGAGGCCGAGTTGCCGAATCATCCGGTTGTCCTCATCACTTCGTTCCTGCACGATTGTTGCTGCTTTCAGCCTGCCCAACGACTCCTCTCGGATCACGTTCTTGCCTGAAGAGTATCGATCGACCGCCTCCCCGGCTCCCGACACCGAGTAGGTTCTCCTGAGGAGAGGCTCGACCGGCTCGGCAAGGATGAGCTTGCCTTCGTCGAGGATGATGACCTCCTCGAAGATGCTCGCGGCCTCGTCGATGAGGTGTGTCGATACCAGCACCATTCGGGGATGCTCGCTGTAGTGGGCAAGCAGCTCCCGGTAGAGCATCTCCCGGTGGGTGGCGTCCACGCCAAGTACGGGCTCGTCGAAGAAGACGATCGGTGCGCCTGAAGACAGCGTTACGATGAAGTTGAATATGGAGTTGTACCCGGTGGACAATCCGCGCAGCCGCTTGTCCAGCGGCAGTCGGAACCGGCGCGCAAGGTCCTTTGCGTACTCTGTTTCGAAGCCGGGGTAGAACTCGCGGCTCCAACGGAATCCCTCCGCCACCTCCATCTCACCGGGATGCGCCACCTTCCCTGCCATGCAGCACACCCGTGACAGCACCCGGTCATTCTCCACGACCGTCTCGCCGTCGATCGTCACGGAACCCGAATCGGCTGTGACCCTGTTGGTGATGACGTTGATGAGGGTCGTCTTGCCCGCGCCGTTCCTGCCCAGCAGGCCATAGACGCGCTCACCCTCCAGAGTCACGGAGACATTGTCGAGGGCGTGAACGGCACCGTAGTGCTTGGAGACATCTTGAATCTGAATCGTGCTCATTCCGAACAACCCCCCTCAATCATCGACATGAGGTCTTCCTTCGACATGCCCAGACTGCGGCATTCCGCAATCAGCGGTACCACGTAGCTTTCGTAGAATGCGCTGCGTCTCTTCATTGCGATGGCCTCACGGGCACCCGGGCAGACGAACATGCCGATGCCGCGCTTCTTGTAGAGGATGCCGTCAGCGACGAGGAGGCTGACGGCCCGGTTGGTCGTGGCAGGATTCAGCTTCAAGGTCACCGCGAGTTCGATGGTCGACGGTATCTGCGTTTCCTCGGGGTACACCCCTCTCAGGACGCAATCCTCCAGCTCTTCCTTCAGTTGGAGGAAGATGGGCTTGTCCTCGCGTATCTCCAGTTCCACTGCGTCGTATCCCGTTGAGGCCCTTCCCGGATGTTGTGATGTTAGGTGGTTACCTACTTAAGTAGGGAACTATAACACGGCATGGCGACTGCGTCAAGTCCTGCGAAATCGTGCTGGAGTGGGGTCGCCACCATCCTCCGGAGTGCTCTCGTGCGGAATGCGCTATTGCGGCGGGTTTCCCGGCTGTGTGGTGTGTGGCGTGATCGCACTGACGGACGCCCGCCGCTCAGAGCCGAACGGCGCCGGGCCAGTCCTCACGCCGGCAGGCGGCCCAGAGCTTCTCCAGGTATGCGTGCGTGTACGCCTGCTCGATGAGGTGAAAGGCGTACGCGCCGCGCTCGGTGAGCCGGACAGTGTCGCCCTCTCTTCGTGCCATGCCGCTCAGCCCTAGGAGCGCGAGTGCGGCTCGGATGGTCCGCGGTGCGTCTCGACCGAAGAGCGCCCTGAATCGCGCCATGTCGATGTCCGTATCGTAGCAGCGCCAGAAGAGCCAGTACGCCATCCGGTCGCCTTCGTTCAGGTGGGTTGCCAGCGCCGGCGGCTCTCCATTGCCAGCGACCCTGATGTACTCGGGCACCGAAAACGTGTTGACGGTGAACCATTCGCCCAGGCGAGACGTCGCTCCCGCTCCGAGGCCGAGGAACGCGTCCCGGGTCACTGTCGTGTAGCGCGGCGCGCCCGGCCGGTTGAAGCTCCAGATGGAGCTGCGCTCGTAGCCGGCGCGGCGGGCGGTCCTGACTACCGCGTCGAGCATCCGTCGCTGCATCCGCCGCGACGGCAGCCTCAAACCGGCAGCTCTCAATTCGCCGTCCAGCGGCGTGTCTGCGAACCGGATGAGCGGATAGGCGGAGACCTGGCCTGCCCCCGCGAAGACGGCTGCGGCGACGTCGCGCTCCACCTCCTCCACGCTCTGTCCCGGAAGGGCGAAGATGAGATCGACGTCCACGCACTTGAATCCCTCGGCGACAGCGTTGGCACAAGCTGCCCGCGCCGTCCGGCTGTCGTAGTCACGACCCAGCACTGCGAGCGTGCGGTCGTCGAAGCTCTGGATGCCGAGGCTGACCATCGTGACACCGCTCTGCCGCAGAGCGCGCAGCCTGTCGGGCCGGGCATCGAGTGGATGCACCTCGACACCTACCTCGGTTGCCGGCCGGAGGTTGACGCGGATGCGCGACATAACGGCCTCGACGATTTCCGGCGTCATCGAGGGCGTGCCGCCGCCGAAGAAGACCGACTCGAACTCCGCTCCTTGCCCCCCTTGCAGGTACCGCTCCAGCTCCCGCAGCAGGGCGTCCCGGTAGGCTTCCGCCGTGTCGGGGTCATGCACCTGCTTCACGTACGGACAGAAGTGACAGACGCGCCGGCAGAAAGGCACGTGGACGTAGAGACTGACACCCTCGGGTCTCGATGGCAGCGGCGTATCCTGCCGCTGAAAGGTGAAGCTGCCGCGCCGCTCCGGGAAGAGCGTCCGCAACAGAATGGGCAGCAGCGGTCTCATCCGGAGTAGTATGCCAGACGGGCGTCTTACTGGCGCGCGCCTCGCGCGTGCCGCGGTGCTCTTGGCGGCGGAGCCGGAAGTCAGGTACCCTGTGGGGGGAGCGCATCCCCGGCGAGGATGCGCCCGAGGGGGTGACTGATGTCGGAGCTTCGCCTCGACCCGACCACCCGCGAGTGGGTCATCATGGCTCCCGAGCGCGGCGGCAGGCCGCGCGAGTTCACGGCGCCCGCGCATCGAACGCCTGAGCCATACCTCGCCTCCTGCCCCTTCTGTCCGGGCAACGAGTCCCGTACCACAGGTGAAGTGGCCTCGTATGCGGACCCTCTTACCGGCCGCTGGCGTGTTCGCGCCTTCGAGAACAAGTACCCTGCCGTCCGCCCCGGCGGCACGGCGGAGCGGCACCAGGACCATCCGCTGGCCCTCAGCGTGTCCGGCGTCGGTGTGCACGAGGTGGTCGTCGAGTCTGACCGCCACGACAGGCTCATCGCCGAGATGGCCGACGACGAAGTCTTCGACGTCGTGAAGGTGTATCGCGACCGACTCCAGGTGCTGTCGGCGCTCGACTTCGTCAGACAGGTCGTCATCTTCAAGAACCACGGTCCCTCCGCTGGCACATCGCTCGAGCACCCTCACTCGCAGATTGTCGCCATGCCGGTCGTCCCGTGGCACCGCCGCCACCAGTACGACGTGGCCGCGCGGCACTACGACGAGCGCGGCCGCAACCTCTACCAGGAGATGGTCGAGTTCGAGCTGGCCGCCCGCGTCCGTGTCGTGCACGAGTCTCCCTGCTTCGTCGAAGCCCACCCGTACGCCTCGCGCAAGCCGTTCGAGACGTGGCTGCTGCCGAAGACGCCACGCGCATCGTTCGCGGACCTGCCCGACGCCCACCTCCGTGACTTCGGCTGTGCGCTGCGCGACGCGCTGCGCCGGCTGAACACGGGGCTCAACAACCCCGATTTCAACCACGTCCTGTACACCGCCGCCTCGGGCGACGCCGACGAGCCGTACTACTGCTGGCACCTGCGCATCTACCCGCGCCTCACCGCGGTGGCAGGGTTCGAGATAGGCTCCGGCATCCACATCAACTCGAGCCTGCCGGAGGAGACCGCCGCGTTCATGCGCGGTGTGGCGGAGACGTTAGACTGAGACGAAAGGAGCACTGACCATGGACCGTTTCGGACTGGCCGGCATCGAGGACTACGAGCCGCTCATCGGCTCTGCCGCTGTGGGGCGCATCCGGCGCAAGGCCGCGCCTCTGCAGGATTGCCACGTCGTCAACATCAACTCCACCTACTACGGCGGGGGAGTCTCCCAGCTCCTCTCGTCACTCACCATTCTCATGAACGGCCTCGGCATTGAGACGGGCTGGCGTACCATCCACGGTCCGCCCGACTTCTTCACCATTACCAAGAAGATGCACAACGCGCTGCAGGGCGGCGATATCCACTGGACGAAGCGCAAGTGCGACATCTACGAGGCAGTCGTCTTCGAGAACGCCATCCTGAACCACCTGACGCATGACATCGTCGTTGTGCACGACCCGCAGCCCCTGCCGCTGGTGACTCACTACCGCAAGGGCGGCCCCTGGATCTGGCGCTGCCACATCGACCTCGGAGCGCCGCACCCGCAGCTCTGGTCGTACCTCTCACGCTACATCGAGCAGTACGATGCCGTCATCCTCAGCTCGACCGACTACCGGCAGAATCTCAAAACGCCGCAGGTGTTCTTCATGCCCGCCATCGACCCCTTCTCCATCGTGAACCGGGACATGAGCGAGGCAGAGGTGACGGAGAGGCTCGAGCACTACCACATCCCGACGGATCTGCCGCTCGTCGTGCAGATATCCCGGTTCGACCCGTGGAAGGACCCGAAAGGTGTCATCGAGGCGTTCAAGCTGGCGCGGCGCGAAGTCCCCTGCCGGCTGGTGCTCCTCGGCAACGTGGCCACGGACGACCCCGAAGGCCCCCAGGTGTACGAGTCGCTGCTGCACGAGCAGAGCGACGAGATACTCATCATGAGCCAGCAGGACGGTGCGCTGGTCAACGCGCTGCAGCGCAGCGCCGCCGTGGTGCTGCAGAAGTCCATCCGCGAGGGCTTCGGCCTGACCGTCTCCGAAGCGATGTGGAAGGGTACGCCGGTCATCGGCGGCAAAGTGGGCGGCATCAGGCTGCAGATTGACGACGGCGTCAACGGCTATCTCGTGTCCTCCGTGCCGGAGGCCGCCGACCGGATAGTCCGGCTGCTCAAGGCCCCGGCCATGGCGCGCGAGATGGGTGAGAAGGCCCGGGAGAAGGTCCGGCAGCACTTCCTTCTCAGCCGCTACCTGGAGCAGTACCTCGACCTCTTCAGCTCGTTCGAGACGGTGTATCGCCTGAGAATCTGATGGTCGAATGCACTGTGAGACAGGGACTGTCGTGCGCCGCGCCTGGTTCCGCTAGATGGACGGGAAAAGCGCCTCGTGCTGTTCGACCGCCGGCGGCAGGCTGCTGAGATAGGCTTCGCAGCGCTGCTGGATGGTGGCGAACTCGGTCCTGAGCTCGTTGACTACGTCCGCCTCGACTGCCTGGCGCGCCCGCGCGATGGCGCGCTCGAAGTGCGGCGCCTTGCTGCTGCCGTGCATGATCTGCACCACGCCGTTCACGCCCCACAGCAATCCCCCGCCGGTGCTCTCGGCCCGAGTGACCCGCGTGAATGCGGCCATCTGGCAGAGTACGCGCCGACCGGCGCCGACCAGCGGCCGGCCCTTCAGCCGGTCCACCACCCAGTGGGTGAAGCACGGTCCAAGGCTCTCGTAGAACTTCAGCAGGATATTGCCTACGATGCCGTCGCAGACGATGACGTTCGCCTTGCCGGTGAGTACGTCGTATCCTTCCACGTTGCCCACGAAGTTCAACCCGCTCTGCTGCAGCAGCGGGTAGCTCTCCTGCAGCAAACGTGTGCCCTTCCCCCGCTCCACGCCGGTGCTGAGCAGAGCCACCGTGGGCTCGGTGATGCCAAGCATGCGGCGCGCATAGACCGTTCCGATAGCTGCGAACGAGAGCATGTGGCCGGGCTTGCAGTCCACGTTCGCGCCGCCGTCGATGAGCACCGTCTTCGGCGCCAGCCCGACAAGTGGCACGCACACCGCCGGTCTGGTGATGCCCGGGAGCATCCCCATGTAGTAGATGGCGCTCACCGAGGCCGCGCCGGTCGAACCAGCGCTTACGTAGGCGTCAGCTTCACCGTCGCGTACGAGCTTCGCCGCCACGGCGACTGAACACGACGACTTCCGCCGCAGCGCGTGGGTCGCGGGCTCTCCCTCGATGATGGCGTCGGCGGATGGGACGAGCCGCGCATTGGACGGCAAGCCGCCGTTGCGGTGTATCTCCGGCTCTATCTGCTCGGGAGGGCCGACCAGCAGTATCTCGGCGCCGCCCTTCCGGGCGGCCTTCAGTGCTCCCTTGACGGAGTCGGCCGGCGCGTGGTCACCGCCGGCGACGTCCACGGCAACTCGCGCCGGTCTTGTCAATTGACTATTCATGCCTCTCTCGTGACGTTGACGAGAGGCAATCGTACTCGGTGGGATTGAGGGATGCAAGCGGAACGCGAACGCGCCCCGTCCCGTATTCAGCGCGGAGGCCGGGGCGCATCCGGAATCCGACAGGGCAGGGCTACTCGACGACGACGGCGGTGCCGTAGGCCAGTATCTCCGCGGCGTTCTGCATCACCATTGAGGTGCTGAAACGCAGACCGACGATGGCGTTCGCCCCCTGGCTCTGGGCATCGTCGACGAGCCGCGCCATGGCCTCCTCCCGCGCCTCCGCCATCATCTTCGTGTACTCGATGATTTCGCCGCCAACGATCCCGCGCAGACTGGCCACGATGTCCTTGCCGATGTGGCGGGCTCGTATCGTGCTGCCCTTCGCCCAGCCTATCGTGCGCACTATCTTCTTGCCGGAGAAGCTCTCGGTCGTCGTGATTATCATCGCTGTACCCCCTTGAACTTGTCGTTCTTCGAAGCCCGGACCCGGTCGCGGATGACGACGGCGATGAGGAGCAGTACGCCGAGGCCGACCGCAGCTACGGCTATCCGCATCAGCGGGTCGACCGTCGCATCCGTCATGAACTCCTTGATACCCCAGATGACCAGCGCCAGGGCGCCGATGCCCATCAGCGCATATGCCAGCTTCTGCATCTCTCCCTCCCAGGGCGATGTGCCCTCTTGACTGATTCCTCGTTCACATCCTAGCATCTTCCGGGGCGGCTCTCGCAGAGCGGCGGGAGATTTTCTTGCCGCTGCGATTGACGTATGCTATGTCGTGAAGTAGCATGTGTCGGAGAGGGTGTGCCCCCGGCACTCTCGGTTGCGCCGGACCGGTGATGGAAGACGTCGTAAACGTAGTAAAGGGGCTCTCCGCCGAAACGCGGCTGCGGTTGCTCAAGCTGCTGCGGGGACGTGAGATGAGCTCGACCGAGCTGCAGCAGTCGCTCCGCGTGCCGCGGCAGACACTTGCGTACCACCTGCGCGTGCTGGAGGTCGGCGGACTCGTCACCTCCCGCCAGGACGGCCGTCGCCTGCTGTACGCGGGCGCCATGCCCGGGGTCGCCGACACGGAGGGCAGGTTCGAGCGGTTCCTCACCCGGACGCTTGACGAAGTCAGCTAGGCGACCGCGGCGCGCCTTCTTCCCGCGGCCACTATTCTCTGGGGCCCTGGTCTGTCCTGACCGTATCGTGCATCTGTCCGTTGGTGTCCATCGCGTCCACTTCGTCCACTCTGTCCACTTGCGTCCACTTTCCGGGAGAGCGTAGATGAACAGCCCTTTCGGCAACCACGTCGACCTGCCGGTTGAGCGCCACGGCTCCGGTGAGTGCTACCGCATGGTGTCGGTCGACTCCGGCTTCGCACCGGAGGAGGGTGACATAGAGGCAATCGTGGCCGTCGCCAACGAGCCGCTGGTGCACCGGTTCCTCTTTCGTGACCGCATCGGGACGAGGCGCTACCTTGCCGATGACGCCCGCGAGTTTCTGCAGTGGGCCCGGGACGGCTGGGGCGCGGGCGAGCACCTCATCTTCCTGCTGCGCAACCCGGCCGGCGCTGTCGGCGCCTGTGTCGACGTCGGCCGGCTCGACGAGTCCCGCGAGGCGCTCATCGGCTACTGGGCAGGCTCCCGTCACCGGGGAGTGGTGACCAATGCCGTGGACTGCCTCGCCGGCCTGGCGAAGGGTGCAGGGTACCTGAAGCTCATGGCGCTGGTCGAGCCGGAGAACGTCCGCTCGCAGGCTGTGTTGCGGCGCGCGGGCTTCGCTCATCTCGGCTCGGTCGAGCACCCCATCACCCTGTTCGACAGGCCCCTCGGCACGACGAAGCGCTTCCTCCATTTCGAGCGCGCGCTGTAGCCGGCGCGGCGGCCTGCTCTCCTTCCCGTGCGGCATCCCCCTTGACATTGCACCGGGTAAATTGTATATTCATACAAGTCAACCGGGAGGTGGCGCCGTGGTCAGGGGAAATACGAGCGGGACGCGGGACAGGATACTCGCCTTCATCAGGTCGTTCATCGCCGAGAACGGCTACTCGCCCTCGGTCGGCGACATCGTTGCCGGCTGCCGTCTCAGCTCGCCGAACCTTGCCCAGTACCACCTGAACGTGCTGGAGCGCGACGGCGTGCTGCGGCGCTCGCCCGGCGTCTTCCGCAGCATCCAGCTTGTACAGGGTCACAATAGAGAGGTACCGCTGCTCGGCGTGATTGCGGCGGGCGCCCCCATCCCCGTGCCGGAGTCGGACAACTGGAGCGCCGGCGCGGAAGAGGTGCTCAATCTGGCGCGCGACCTCGTGGGCGACAGTCCGAACCTGTTCGCGCTGCGCGTGCGTGGCCGCTCCATGATCGATGCCTGCATCATGGACGGCGACATCGTCGTCATGCAGGCGACGAACGCCGCGCCCGACGGCGAGATGGTCGCCGTCTGGCTCAAGGACGAGCACGAGGTCACCCTCAAGCGCATCTACCGGGAGGCGAACCGGGTCCGCCTCCAGCCGGCGAACCGGCAGATAGAGCCGCTCTATGTCGACCCGGCGAATGTCGAGATCCAGGGCAGGGTGGTGGCGGTCATCCGGAAGGTCTCCGGCTGAGCTTTCGCCCGGGGTGCTGCATGAGAATTGCCTCTTTCTTCCTGCCGCAGCTCGCTCTCCAGGCGGAGTGCCGGGCGAACCCGTCGCTCCGCGGACGGCCCCTCATCGTTGGCGGCTACCACCACGAGAAAGGGCGCGTCATCGAGGCCTCTGCGGAGGCGGCCGCGTACGGCGTGACGGAGGGAGTCTCGCTGCGGCAGGCGTATGCCCTCTGCCCCGACGGTGTATTCCTGCCGTTCCGCGAGGAGCGCTGCGCCGAGGCGTTCTCGCTCGTGCGTTCGCTCCTCGTGCGGCTCTGTCCCCTCGTGGAGCCATCGCCGCCCTCGCACTTCCTCCTCGGCCTGCGCTACGAGAGAGACGAGCGCCGCTTCGCTGCTGAGGTGGGCGCTGTGGTCGAAGGGGAGGCCGGGTTCCGTATGTCCTGCGGCATCGCCTCTTCCCGCTTCGTCGCCCGCCTTGCTGCTGAAGATGCCGGGCTGTCGCAGGTGCTGTTCATCCCCGCCGGCGCCGAGCGCGATTTCCTCCGGGGATTGCCCCTGGAGCGACTGCCGGTCACGGCGCCGGTGCTGCGCCGGCTGCGCCTCTTCGGTATAGCGCGCATCGGAGAGCTGCGGCTTCTGCCCGCCGGCGCGCTGGAAGCGCAGTTCGGCGTCGAGGGCCGCAGGCTGCTCGAGCTGGCGCTCGGCGCTGACGATGGTCTGGTGCAACCCTGGAAGGATGATGCCGAGGTCGTTACCGAGCGAAACTTCGATGTCCCGGTGGAAGACGGAGGTGAGCTGCTCGAGGCCATGGGTGAGATGCTCGACTGCGTGTGCGGCGACCTTGAGGCGCGCTGGCAGGCGTGCCGCCGTCTGACACTGACGGCCCGGTTCGAGAACGGAGAGATGCTGCGGGAGGAGTTGCACTTCAAGGAGCCGGCCGCCTCGCGTGAGGCGCTGAAACGGCGCGCCGCTGCGTGCATCGAGCGCCTCTCCGGCGCGGCGCCGGTGTCCATGCTGCGACTGGAGGCTGCCGACCTCGGCGCAGGCTCCGGTCGGCAGGAATCGTTCCTCGACGGCCCGAGGCGGTCCACCCCGCAGCTTCGCGAAGCGGTCCGGGCGCTGCAGCAGCGCTACGGGAAGGATGCGGTCAAGCGCATCATCGTCCGCGCCGGCGGCAGGCGGCCGGAGGAGTCCTTCGCCTTTACCGCCTGCGACCCGGAGGGCACATGAACAAGCTCTCGTGGGAGGTCTGCGAGATCCGCGTCGCCGAGTCGGAGGCGCACGAGCCGCTTGCCATCACCTACGCCGGCAGCGAAAGAAGGGTCGAGGGCATCCTCTGTCGCTGGCGCATGTGCCAGGAGTGGTGGAAGCGTCCCTCGGAGCGCGACTACTTCCGCGTGAGGCTCGACGGCGGCCTCATCTGCGAGGTGTTCCGGGATATCCGCTCGGGCTGCTGGCAGCTCCAGCGGGTGTACGACTAGGCGGGACCGGCACGCGATGGGCGAGAGACGATGGCTGATTACGTGGAGCTTCACTGCCATTCGGCCTTCTCGCTGCTCGACGGCGCGTCGCTGCCGGAGGAGCTGGCGCGGCGTGCGGCCGAACTCGGCATGCCGGCCCTGGCGCTCACCGACCACGACGGCCTCTACGGCGCCGTCCGCTTCGCCCGCGCCTGCGAGCAGGCGGGCGTCAAGCCCATCGTCGGCGCGGAGCTGACGCTCGAAAGCGGCTTCCACATAACGCTGCTCGCCGCCGATGCCGCCGGCTACTCGAACCTGTGCCGCCTCATCACGGAAGCGCAGCTCGCCGGCTCGAAGGGCAACGCCCCGGTGTCCTGGGATGCGCTCGCGGCACACGCCGCCGGCCTCATCTGCCTCTCCGGCTGCCGCGAGGGCGAGCTGTCTCGCCTCGTCCGCGGCGAGCAGCACGAGAACGCCTGCCGCGCGGCGCAGCGGTACGTCGACGTCTTCGGGCGCGACCGGTTCTACGTCGAGCTGCAGCACAACCTCTATCCGGACGACTCTCTTCGCTGCGCCGCGCTCGCCTCGGTGGCGGCCCGCTGCGGCATCGGCTGTGTGGCCACGAACAACGTGCACTATGCGACCCGGGAAGCGCATCGACTGCACGACGTGCTCACCTGCATCCGGATGCACAGCACGCTCGACGATTGCGCCGAACTGAAGCTGAACGCGGAGTTCTACCTCAAGCCACCCGAGGAGATGGAGCAGCTCTTCGTCGACTACCCCGCGGCGCTGCGCGCCGCCGTGGAGCTGTCTGACCGCTGCAACGTGAAGCTCGAGTTCTCCAGCT
>Ga0116202_10000204_pt1 | contig 31134 bp, 28 predicted proteins | sample LakKivw325mmetaG_FD_94479 | JGI IMG/M metagenome (GOLD analysis project Ga0116202, IMG submission 94479) | Anoxic lake water microbial communities from Lake Kivu, Rwanda to study Microbial Dark Matter (Phase II) - Lake Kivu water 325m metaG | ecosystem: Environmental > Aquatic > Freshwater >... | reverse complement strand
GGTCATGGCTTTGGCGGCCCGGCGTCTGGCCGAGGAAAAATATGACGAAAAGAAAATGCGAGCGCGCTTGGAAGAGCTATTCGTTTAAAAAAAATCGGCGGCAAAAATTATTTATGAAAATCGGCCTCTATGAAAGTCGGCCTCTTAAACAATCTTTATTTCCCTTATAACCGCGGCGGCGCCGAAACCATCGTTAGTGAAAGCGCGAAGAAATTTCTCGCCCACGGCGACGAGCTTTTTATCATTTCCACCCGGCCGCGAAGAAAACGCAACCAAGCCGGCGAAAAAGAAGCGGCCGCAATAAAGACAAGGGGCTACTCCTTTAAACTCTATTACCTCCCTTCCCGTTTTCGGGATTTGGCCTGTCTAAGCTATGGCCATCGTTTCTTTTGGCATCTCATTGATATTTTTAATTTTAAAAAACGCTGGCAAATTAAAAAAATCCTGCGCCAAGAAAAGCCGGATTTGATAATAACGCACAATCTTACCGGTCTTGGTTTTCTCCTGCCCAAACTTTTAAAAAAAATGGAGGTAAAGCACGAACATTTTTTGCACGACCTCCAGCTTCTCCATCCTTCCGGCTTGATGATTTACGGGCAAGAAAAAAAATTCAAGTCCAGCGCCGCCAAACTTTACCAAGCTTTAACCCGCCGGCTTTTCGCTTCGCCTGATAAAGTCATCTCGCCCTCGCGCTGGCTGATGCAAGAACATGAGGACCGCGGCTTCTTTATAAAATCTCTCCGAGAAATCACGCCCTTCAAAGCCCTAAGCGAACCACATTCGGAAACAGTTGAGGGAAAAAAGCCGGGGAATAAAAATCCGGTTTTCCTTTTCGTCGGCCAAATGGAAAAACACAAAGGCATTTTTCTTCTCCTGGAAGCTTTCGAGAAACTGCCTAATCCCGAAGCCAGCTTGCTTATGGTCGGGGTTGGCAAACAATTGGCGGCGGCGGAAAATATGGCGGCCAAAGATGAGCGCGTTAAATTTTTAGGCCGGCAGGACGGCGCGGACTTGAAAAGTTTAATCGCCAAAAGCCGCTATCTAATCGTGCCTTCTTTATGCTATGAAAACTCGCCGACCATAATCCGCCGGGCGCACGCCCAAAACCGACCGGTCATCGCCAGTAATCTCGGCGGCATTCCGGAAATCGTCCGAACCGGTGACCTTTTATTCCGACCGGGCGATGAAGCCGATCTCTTGGAAAAATTGAAAATGGCCAGTCAAACGATCGGGGTTTAAAAGTTAAAAAAAATAATCAGGCCTCTGTCGCCGTCCGAGGTGATGCTCCTGATGTTTAGGCCGGCCTTCTTCAGGAGCTCCAGGCCCAGCCGGAAATCGAGATAGTTCTCATCTTTCACGATCTCGAAGTACTGGAGATATTTCAAATCATTATCGAAATAGTTGAGTAGGCAGATATCGCCGCAATATGTCCCATCAATCATCAGGTGGCAGTCATTATTCGCCCTAACCTGCGGCGCCGGGGGATGATCCAGATATTCCTTGAATAGACGATGGACACTTCGGGATGAACAGCTTTTCTGTCTGGCAATTTCATCAACCGTCATCCGCCCTATCACCCACTTCTTGAACCAGGATTTCTGTCGATGGAGCGAATTCTTCTTCTCCGTCCAGATGAATGATCGACGGCATCTTTGGCATCTATACCGTTGCCGGCCAGCCTGGAAGCCCCATCTGATTATCCGCCCGCTTAGGCACAACGGACAACGTTTTTTTTACCATATTGTTGAACCAGTTTAACTTTGCTTTGTATTCTGATTTAACTTTACAACAAATATGGCATTTCCACCAACTATTTTTGTCAATTAAACCGGGAAAAGAAAATCAGACCCCTGGGTCTGATTTTCTAAAAATCCACTATAAAGGAAAGTTTTTATTTCCCAGCTTTCTCAATAATGGAATCAACTCCGGCTTTTTTCTCTCTCTCTACTTGCGCACCTCTTTTTCCTAATTCCTGTCCAGCTTTTTCCAAAAATTTCAAATAGGCGCTATTTATCTGCGCTACGTCGACCGAATCAACTCCCTTTCTTTCCAACCATTTTTTGTCATAATCTTTCCTGCCCTCACTCTCCTTGGAAAAATTTCTGCCGGCTTCTTCTATGGCGTTTTGGACCGGCACAAGGCCCCCGCTTAACCAATCTACCATCTTCTTTGGCTCGTCATCGTGCGTCCAACTGGTTTCGGCGACAAATTTGTTTATAGAATTAGCATTTCCGGTACCACTCTGGACGTTTTCTTGTGTAAAAAATTCCGTAGCTCCCCAACCGGCTCTATTTTCATCTTCTATAACGCCTAAATCATCCAAAGTACCGTCAGAATCCTTATCTAAGAAAAATATCATATTCCTTTTATGGTTCGTCTCCGATAAAGGTTCGGCGGTATCGCGAGGGACATCAACTTTTTTCAGGCCTAACAAATCTTTGCCGTTGGATATAATTTTACCGCAATCATCGGTGATTTTATTATGGTCTTGTCCCCAATAAAAAGTTCTAAATTTCGCCTCAATGATTTTCTCGGCGATTTCCACCGACTTGCCCTCTTTAACCAACTGCTCTTTATAGATTCCTTTTTCAGTCTCTTGTGTTTCACGAAAACCATCGGGGTCCTCGAAATAGCCGTATTTTTGTAATTTGGCTTGCACGTCCTCCACGACTTCCTTTCTCCCTTCCGGATTATTTTCCGGTACTTTGGGCGCGCCTTCGACCTCCTGGCCAAAAGCATAGCTCGTTGCTCCCCCCAATAAGCCGACCAAAAACAAAATTTTCAAAAATTTCTTAGCTTTTTGCTTAATATCCTCAATTTTCCCTTCCTTGATCGTCAACGCCTCGGGAGAGTTTCCCGGAGCCGCCGGCTTGCGACCGAACATTTTGTCTAATATAAATTTAAAAATTAAACTCGGCCCGTGCTTCCGAGCGCCGGCCGATTTATTAAATATTTTGACAAATATCCTAATAAAATTATAGCCCCCCCCCCTGACGATTTGTCAATATATGTCCTGTTTCATAGCAATTAGGTTATCCTGCGTGTTCCTGGTTCTCATATGATTTATGATAGCTACGGGCCAAATAGCCCTGCCACCATATTATATGGGACCGGAAGCCGAAAGGTGACCTTAATTGCTGCAATTGTAACAAAAAATATCAAGATAATAAATAATAAAAATCGAGTAAAACCCGATTTTTCTTTATTTTTTCCTTCTTTCTGTTTTTTAAACGGCCGCCTCAAGCGTTAAAACCCTGCAATTTTTTATTGGCCTTAATGTCAAAAATCGTTTTCTTCAAACCGTTCTCCAGAGTCACGACCGGCATCCAATTCAATTCGTTTTTTGCCGACTGAATGTCCGGTAGAAGCAATTCACTCATAAAGAGTTTGCCAGACTCGTAAACTATTTGGGAAGCGGAGTTGGTTTCCTTGATTATCAGGCGGGCGAAATCGCTCAAATTAACGTCCACGTCCGAGCCGACGTTTATCGGTCCGGCTAATTCGGAGTGCATAAACTTAAAAACGGCGTCCAGAGCATCATCAATATAACAAAAGGAGGAAGAAAACTTTTCATCGCCGAAAATGACCAGGTCCTTGCCATCCAAGGCGTTATTGATGAAATCGGGAATCATCTGATCGTCGTTTTGCTCCATACGCGGACCGTAGATGCGAAAAAGGCGAATAATTTTAGCGTCTAGGCCGTAAAGGGAACGATAATTAGTCACGAAAGTTTCGGCGAAACGTTTGCCCTCGTCGTAAGCGCTTCTCTCCGACAAGTGGTCCACCGCGCCCAAGTCGCTTTCCTTGACTTTAAAACCCGGCTGGTCGGCGCGGCGCGGCCCATAAACGACCGACGAAGAAAAGTGCATAAATTTGGCTTGGTATTTAACGGTCAAATCCAACAAATTTCTGACAGCATAGGAATTGGCCAGTAAAGTCGCCAAACGGTTGGCCAAAAAATTTTTCGGCGACATCGGGCAAGCCAAGTTATAGATTTCCTGGAGACCCTGAAATTCCAGTTTAAATTTTTTCAAACTTGCCTGCCCTTCCAAATCCAAAGGCTGGGACAAATCATGATTAAGGAAAACAAAATCGGGCGAGGACAAAAGATGGTCAATGTTGCGCTCACTGCCGGAAATAAAATCGTCCACACAAATAACCTTGCTGGTTTTTAAGAGTTGGTCGCAAAGATGAGAACCGATAAAACCGGCGCCGCCGGCGACAAGCACGTTCGGCTTGTCGAAAATAACCTGTTTAGCCATAGAAATAATAGGCTTAACTATGAATTAATGGTTCATCTTTATTATAGCAAGTTTGACGCCGCCGTTAAAGTTTTCCTTATAGGCGTAAAACGATTCCATTAGAGCGCCTTGGGCGGAAAAAGCCCGGACGTGGGGACTGGCGCCGGCTTTGGCGCCGGTGGCGATTTCACTAATACCGTCGTTATTAAGATCGCCGGCGGCCACATTGACGCCGCCGTGCCAATTTCTCTTATAGGCGAGAAATTCGTTTTCCTCTTGGCCCTGGTCATTGTAAACCTTGACCAAAGGATCGCGGCCCGGTCCGGGAGCGACGATAATTTCTAAACGGTTATGGCCCTGGCGACCGTCTAAATTGGCCACGGCCACTTGGACACCGCCGCGAAATCGGGTTTCGTAAACCAAAAAACTTTTTATTAAAGCGCCCGCCGGACTAAAAATTTTAACGCGTGGCTCGTTGCCTTTGGCGTAAGCGGCGACAATTTCCGTTTGCCCGTCGGCATCCAAGTCGCCGGCAGCCAAATTAAGGCCGCCCCAATAACGCTTGTCAGTGGCCATAAATTGGCTTTTTAAATGGCCGTTAAAATCAAAAATCTTTATTTGCCCGCGAGCCGAAGCCGCGGGAGCGATGATAATTTCCGCCTGATTGTCGTTATCTAAATCGCCCACGGCCACATTCAGGCCGCCGCGAAAACTTTGCGCTTCGGCCAAAAATTGTTTTAAGAGTTTGCCGGCGCTGTTATAAATCTGGATTTGCGGGGCCACACCGGCACCGGCGGCCAAAATGATTTCCTCTTGGCCGTCGCCATTAACGTCGCCCGTAGCTAAACTCGCTCCAGCGGATAAGCTCGTTAAGAAATCACTTACCCAATCGCCGTTAGCCGCCGTTAATTTAGCCGTTTCCCCGCTCTTTTCAGGCATAAGCAAAAAACGTTCCAAATGACTGTACAATTTTTGCTTAGCCATACTAACGGCGCGGTCAACGTTCAAACGACCATTGCCCAGTTGCCCTAAGTAGTCGGGATTGAGGCGGCTGACATTGTCCGTGGAAGCGAAGAGAATGTTCACAACTTCGCGCTGGCTTAACTCCGGATTAGCTTCTTCAATCAAAGCTAAGGTGGCTGTCACCAAGGGCGCGGCCATGGAGGTGCCCGACCAATAACCGTCATAATATTTATTAAGATCAAAAATGTCGCTACCCACGGGCACGGTGTTGAAAAAACTGATGCCGGGCGCGGTGATGTCCACGCAGCGGAAACCATAGCTGGAAAAAGAAGTTTTTTGGTCCAAGGCGTCGGTGGCGGCCACGCCGATAACCATGTTTTCGCCCTGCTGGCCGTCATAGCAAGCCGGGTAAATCGGCGTCTTGGAGATGTCATAACCGGCACCGGCCGCTTGTTCGTTGCCGGCGGCGGCAACAATAATAATACCGGCCTGATGGGCGCGGCTAACGGCCGCTTCCAAAGCGGAATTATAAGTCAGGCTGATAAAACTTAAATTAATAATGTCAGCCCCGTTTTTAATCGCGTAATCAAGGGCGCGAATAACGTCGCTGATTTTGCCTTCGCCGTTATCATTTAAAGCTTTAAGCGCCATTATTTTTGCCTGCCAAGTGACGCCGGCCACGCCTTGAGCGTTATTGCCGCGGGCGGCGATGATGCCGGCCACCATGGTGCCGTGGGCTAAGCCCGTCTCCGTCCAGCCCGGCGAAAAGCGCGGTGAGGGATCCGGATTATTATCCACAAAATTCCAACCGACGACGTCGTCGATAAAACCGTTATGGTCGTCATCTAGGCCATTATTGGGAATTTCGTTAGAATTATGCCAGATATTATCACGCAGGTCGGGATGATTAACGTCCAAACCCGAATCAATCACGGCAATAACAATGTCGGGACTGGCGGAAATCTTATCCCAAGCCTCATCCGCCCTAATTTTACCTAAATACCACTGCCGACCGTAATCAGGGTCATTCGGGGTAATTTTAGCGAAAACGGGCGGAGCCAGAAAAAATAAGAGAATAAAAAAAGAGGTTATCAGTTTTTTCATATAACACCTCTATAATATCACACTTGGCGTTTTTATAAAAATAAATTCGGCTCAAGAAAGGGCTTAGAGACTGGTCAATATTTTTAAAGTTTCGCGAGCGCATTTTTCCCAACTGAACTGACGTGCCCGAACCAAACCTTTATGTCTTAAAAGCCGGCGCTTGTCTTTATCGCTAATAATCTCCACCAGGGCTTGCGCCAAGGAACGCTTATCGTTTTGGTCAAAATACAAAACGGCATCGCCGGCGACTTCACGTAAAACCGGCAAATTGGAAACCGCCGTCGGCAGGCCGCAGGCTAAAGCTTGAATAACGGGGATACCGAAACCCTCATGTTTGGAGGGAAAAATAAAAGCGCTGGCGCCGTTAAAAATATAAGGCAGGTCTTCTTCCGGCACCCAGCCGGTCATAAAGACGTCGCTATTTAAATTGAATTCTTCTATGGCGTACCTAACTTCGTCGTAGCCGAAACTGGCATCGCCGGCCAAAACCAATTTTTCCTTAATAGCGGGATAATTCTCCCTTAAAAGCGCCAAGGCCTCAATCAGCATGGGGGTATTTTTCTTTTTTTCCAAACGGCCGACGTAAAGAAAATACGATTGACTCAAACCGTATTTTTCCAAAACTTCGTTAACGGCTTTAAGCTCGTAATCGGGGCGATACAAAGCCGTGTTATAGCCGTTATAAACGACGCTGATTTTAGCCGCCGGTGTGGCCGGATAAACATTAAGAATCTCTTCCTTGGTAAACTGGGAAACGGTAATTATTTTTTTCGCCCGGCGCAAGGCAAAGGCCGTTGACCAATAAAGATAATCCAAAGAATTGGCTCCGTATTTGCCGCCGGAAAATAGACGAATAAAAAAATCAGCCAAGCGCCGCGATCCGGGTATGCTTTGCTGCATTCTTTTGGAGAGATAAAGATTGTGCTCGCGCACGAAGGCGATGTCATGAATGGTATTGACGGTCCGGCGCGGATGAACGAGGGGTAAAGTGTGCGCGGGAATAAAGAGGACATCGGGCCGATGAAAAATCATTTCCAAACTTAATCGGCCCAAAGTCCAAAAGGCGCGAAAAGGCCACTTTAAAAATTTAAAGGAGAAATTGGCGTTATTTTTGACGGTGGCTTCTAATTCAGGCGAAAGCGGGGCGTCCAAATAGAGACGGTAACAGTTATGGCGGTCAATGGCGGCCAGGCTTTTAATTAAGTAAAAAGCGTACCATTCCGTCCCGGTTTTATGCGGACGGTTCGCCCGGGAAGCGTCCAAGCCGATAAGCATAAAAATATATAAACTTAACCGCTAATGAAAATTTATTTAGTCGCCAAAATGCTGCGTTTGTAGGAATCAAGATTGTCCAGGGCGATGCCCGTGCCTTTGGCGACTGAAAGCATGGCGTCGTCGGCGACGTAAGTGGGCACGCCGGTAGTGCGGGAAATCAATTGGTCAATGTTTCTCAACAAAGCGCTGCCGCCGGTCAAAACAATGCCCTTGTCAATAATGTCGGCGGCCAATTCCGGCGGCGTCTTCTGCAAAACCTTCTTGACGGCGGCGATAATCATTTCCAGCTCATTCTGAATGGCCTCGGTGACGTCGTCGCTGGAAACGGTGATGCTGCGCGGCAAGCCGGTAACGATGTCGCGGCCGCGGATTTCCAAATAAAGCTTGTCTTCCATGTAGAGGGCGGAACCGATATTGATTTTTATTTCCTCGGCCGTGCGTTCGCCGATAGCCAGATTATATTTTTTGCGAATATATTCCAAAATAGCGGCGTCAAATTTGTTGCCGCCGACTCTAACCGAAGAGGAGGCGACGATACCGCCTAAAGAAATCACGGCCATTTCCGCTGTGCCGCCGCCGATGTCCACGATCATATGGCCGGTGGCCGAACCAATGGGGATGTCAGCGCCAATAGCGGCCGCCACCGGTTCTTTAATGATGTAGGCGGCTTTGGCGCCGGCGGCAATGGTCGCTTCAATAACCGCCCGACGCTCGGTGGAAGAAATGCCGGCCGGCACGGCCACCATCACTTCCGGCCGGAAAAGCCGAATGCCACCCAAAGTCTTGTTAATAAAATAGCGGATCATGGCTTCGGTAGCTTTGTAATCCGCGATCACTCCGTCCTTCAAGGGCTTGACGGCCATAATCGTGTCCGGCGTCCGCCCGATCATGTCTTTAGCTTCATTGCCGACGGCCAAAATTTTCTTGTCGTCCAGAGACACGGCGACCACGCTCGGCTCGTTAATGACGATACCGCGCTTGGGCAAATGAACCAAAGTATAGGTTGTGCCTAAATCAATGCCGATGCGTTTAATAAACATAAACAAAAACTAAATACTAATCCAGTTTAGTATTTTTTCGGCTTAAAGTCAACGGCCGCGACCTAATCCTCCTCGTCGCGCTCTTCCTCCTTGACTTGGTTGGCGATGATTTTTTTGACTTTTTCGGAAAATTCAAAAGTGTCAAATTCTTCTTTGAAAAAAATGTAATCGGCGCCCAATTCCAAACTGCGCTGGCGGCTGTCCTCGTCGGAAATGTCGGTAAAGATAAAAATCTCAATATCGCGCAATTCCTCATCCCCTTTAACCTGTTTAATGATTTCGAAACCGTCCAGTTTCGGCAAAATCAGATCTAAAATCAAATAAGCGGGAGAAAAATCTCTGATCCGATTGATAATTTCCTCCAGTTCCTCCGTGCCTTCGCTGATTTCCACGAGAAACTCGGCGGCGGCGAATTGCGACTCCAAACCGTAAAGGATATTGGCGTCGTCTTCAATGACAAAAATTTTTTTCTCGCTCATACTTTTATTTTTTTAGTTTTCGCCACCAGGAGACGTTCTTTTTATACCACTCAAGGGTCGCTTTTAAGCCGGAAGAAAAATCAATTCGCGGTTCCCAGCCTAATTCCCGCTTGGCTTTACTAAAATCAATGGCGTAACGGAAATCGTGGCCGGGACGATCCTTGACGAATTCAATCTTATCTTCGCCCAAAGCCATCAAAGTCAAAAGCAAGCGGGTAATCTCCAAATTGCTTTTTTCGTTAGCCCCACCAAAACAATAGGTTTCGCCGGGTTTACCTTTCTTGATAACCAAATCCAGGCCGCGATTATGGTCGTCAACGTGAATCCAGTCGCGGATATTCTTCCCTCGGCCGTAAAGCGGCACGGTTTTGCCTTCCAAAAGATTGGTGATGAAAAGCGGAATTAATTTCTCCGGATATTGGTAAGGGCCGTAATTGTTGGAGCAATTGGAAATCGTTACGGGCAGGCCATAAGTATGATAATAGGCGCGGACCAAATGATCACTGGCCGCCTTGGAGGCGGAATAGGGCGAGCGCGGATCATAAGGCGTCTTCTCGTTAAAGGGGGGGTCGTTCGCTTTTAAGGAGCCAAAAACTTCGTCCGTGGAAATGTGATGGAAACGAAGGTGACCGTTATTTTTGGCCGCTTCCAATAAAACGCGGGTACCGACGACGTTGGTGTGAATGAAGGCGGCGCTGTCTTTTATGGAGCGATCAACGTGGCTTTCGGCCGCGAAATTAACAATCAAATCAAGGCCTTTGACTAGAGAATTAACTAAAGCCTCGTCGGCGATGTCGCCTTTGACGAATTGGTATCGCGATCCATTAGCTAAATCTTTTAAATTGTCTAAATTGCCGGCATAAGTCAAAAGGTCCAGATTGACAATCGTGTCCTCGGGATAATTCTTCAACCAATAATGAATGAAATTGGCGCCAATGAAACCGGCGCCGCCGGTGACGAGTAATTTCATAAAAAATAAACCCAAAAATCAGGCCTTTAAGAACTTAATTGCTTAAGAATGGCTTCCGCTTCGCCGGGCGCGTATTCTCTTTGCCGCCATTGGGGATGGCCGTCGCCTTCATGCCGGGGAATGACATGAAAATGCAAATGAGGAATGATCTGGCCGGCCACGGGATCGTTATTCTCGGTAACGTTATAGCCGGCCGCGCCCAATTTATCTTTTAAAAGCTGGCCGATTTTTTTCACGACCGCCATGACCGCGCTTAAGATTTCGGCGGGCGTGTCTTCCAAGTTCTGATAGTGTTTTTTCGGCATGACTAAAACGTGGCCGGGATTAACCGGTTTAATGTCCAAAAAAGCCAAAATATTTTCGTCTTCGTAAAGCTTATGGGCGGAAATTTCACCCGCGATTATTTGGCAAAAAACGCACATATTTTTCAAATTTAGCTTATTTTATAGGGAGAATCGTCTTCGTCTTCATGGCGAATTTCGTCTACGGCTTCTTTTTTGCCCTCACCTTTATATAATTTATCGGGAAAATTAAGGGCTAAAGCCGCTTCTTGAGACACGCATTTATAGCCATGAACGACGCCCGGCGGAATGATAACTAAACAAGGATTGTCAACGCCGACGATTAACTCCATTTTTTTCCCGCGCGTGGGCGAATTCAAACGGGCATCCCAAAGATAAAGTTTAAAACTACCCGGCCCGAAAAAAACGAAGCCATCGCTTTGATTTTTATGCTCATGCGGTCCTCTGACGACGCCGGGCAAAGTCAAACTGGCGTAAGCCATGGCCACGGGAAAAGTCCATTCGTCGCTACGAAAAATTTCCGCCAGCCAGCCGCGCGCGTCTGTGTTTTTACTTAAACTTTTTATAGTCAAGCCGCTAATCATAAAAACGACTAGAACTTCTTCGTGAATTTCAGCAAACCGTTCTGTGCGCCCAAATGGCCGATTTTAGCGGCGGCGTTCCGCATGGCCAGGCGCAAAGCCTTTTTAATATCGCCTTTAAACAATTCATAGGCGGCGGCGAAAGTGGAATTGAAAATGTCGCCGATGCCGGTGGTATCCACTCGCTTCTTTTCCTTAAAAATTCTCTGGCGATAAATTTTATGCCCGTCATAAGCGGCGGCGCCGGCCTTGCCTAAAGTAATCAAGACGATCTTGGGACCGAAATTATAAATAAGGCGCAAGAGATTATCCGTCCGATTTAAAAAGGCGCGAGACAAATGGCGGTGGCGGGAGGAACTTAAAACCAATTCAATGGCTTCATCTTTATTTAAAGCGAAAACCGTGACCCGCGGCAAAAAGGCGGCCAGCTTTTTCAAACCGCCCTTATATTGGGAAGCCCCCGGATTCCAGAAAATTTTTACTTTCTTTTTCGCCCGTGGAGAGGCCAAAGAAAAAATCCGCGCCAAATTCGGCCACCAAGGGCCGGACAAAGAAGCTAAATAGATGTTTTTTGTTTTTTTAAGGACTTTCTGGTCCGCGGCCGTAATGGCCAAGCATCGGTTGGCGCCGCGGGCGCCGAAAATTATCCGCTCCCCGCCCCGAGCGATTAAAATAAAGGAAGCGCCGCTTTCTTCGCGCTTATTAATTTTCACTAAGGAGCTATCAACGCCATGCTGGCGTAAATTTTTTAAAATTAAACTGCCGGCCTCATCAGCGCCCAGCATTAAAAGACAAGCGGTTTTAAAGCCAAAATTAGTCAAATTAACCGCGGAATTAGCCGCCCCGCCGCCGAAAGAATAATAGAACTTATCCACTTTTATCTTGGCCCCGTATTCAAAGGCCAATAATTTTTGGCGTAAAACGTCGCGGCGGTTATTTAATAAAACGCCTTGATCGGTAAAAAAAGAAATATCGCGGGTGGCGCCGCCGATGGTGATAAAATCATAAGTCATAGCCTTCATATAATACCATAATTAAGTCTTTTTTTCCAAAAAAAGCGGCTGCCATTTCCTGCTGGCGGCCAAAGTCAAATGGAAAAGCAAGAGGGCGGCCAACAAGCTCCAAGCTAATTGATAGACTAAGGCCAGCCAAAAACTCGGCCGCACCAGAAAAGGATTGCCGCTCGTTAAGCTATGGGCGTAAGAAAAAATCAGCAATAAAAAATTATAAACGACGGTGGTCAAAAAAATTAAGACTAAAAAGGAATAAAGGGAACGATTGGTCAACCAATTTTTTAAAAGCAATTGACCAAGACCAACGCTCAAAAGCAAAGAAATCATACAGAGGCCGAAAAATTGAAAAGACAAGGTATCTAACCAAAAGCCAAAGAGCAGGGCGGCCCAAGCGGCGGCGCGGAAATCGAAAAAAAATAAAATAAAAACTAAGACGATGATAATTAAGTTAAGCTGACGGAAGGGGCCGGGCCAGGCGCCGATCAAGGAAAATTGCGCCCAAGCTAAAAGCGAGGCAAAAAGAATGAAAATAATCAAAGGAAAAACGCGTTTAGACATAAAGCTTAAGGAATAATGACGCTGACAACCGTTAAAGTGCTTAAATTGACCAAAGGCACGATAGTGGCCTCCTGCCAGACTTCATTGCTCTCGTTTATGACGTGGGAAATTTTGCCGATAACTAAACCGTGCGGAATATCGCCGCCTAAACCGGAACTGACAACCAAATCATCGGCGGCGATTTTTTCCGTCTGCGGAATATAACTCATTTTAATGGTCAGACCCAAATCGCCGTCCGTCAAACCTTGGGTCTGATCGGCGTTTTGCACAGCCGCGGCCAATTTACAGCCCGGCGTGGTAGTCAAACAAACCCGCGCCGTCGTATCTTTAAGATCAACAATTTTCCCGATAATGACGCCGGTGGGGCTGATGACGCCCAAACCTAAACGCAAGCCGTCTTTAAGGCCGCGATTAATGATTAAATCTTGGTTGGCGCCGGTCGCTTCCACGGCCGTTTCTTGAGCGATAACGCCGGCAGTGACGGCTTGAAAATTATGACCGCTGATAAAGTCCAGTTGGGCGCGTAATTGCTTATTCTCCTCGGCTAATGCATAATCATTGGCGTTTGCCACCGTCAGACGCGCCACTTCCTGACTCAAGGCTTCCACTTGGGCGGCTAAATTCTGCCTTTCTTGACGGGCGCTGTAGGCGGCGTTGAAAGCTTCGCCTTGGCGATAAAAACGACTCGTTAAAGGTTTGGCCAGCCAGACAAAAAAATCTTCCACTGGCTTTAAGGCGCCCAGCCAATGTAAAAAAATCAGTAGTGCTAAAACTACTGTTAAAATTAAAACCGTCTTGTGCTTTTTTATTTTTATCATATTACTCGGTCACGGTCGGCAAAACCACTTTTTCCAAGAGATCTTTATTTTGTAAAAGGATGCCCGTGCCTCTAACGACGCAGGTTAAGGGATCGTCAATAATTTTAACCGGCACTTTACTGGCGGCGGAAATGGCCTGGTCCAAGCCGCGTAAAAGCGCGCCGCCACCCGATAAATACAAACCGCGTTCGTAGATGTCGGAGACCAGTTCCGGCGGCGTCGTTTCCAAAATGGTCTTGATATTTTCAATAATTTTACTGATAGTGCGACTAATAGCTTCTCTAATCTGTTTGTCAGTAACCATAATCGCTTTCGGCAAGCCGGTCAAAAGATCACGACCGCGGACTTCTATTTCCCGCGCCTCCTCCAAAGGCACGGCCGAACCGATGGCAATTTTAATGTTCTCGGCTAATTGCTCGCCGATCAAAATGTTAAACTCTTCGCGAATATATTCAATAATATTGTTGTCAAATTCATTGCCGGCCGCCTTTAGGGATTTCCAAGTGACGACCCCGCCTAAAGAAATGACGGCGATCTCGGTCGTGCCGCCGCCAATGTCCACGATCATGGTGGCGGTCGCTTCCGTCACCGGCAAACGGGCGCCAATGGCGGCCGCCATGGCCTCTTCAATCAAATAAACCTTGCGGGCGCCGGCCGACTTGGCCGCGTCTTCCACCGCCTTCTTTTCCACTTCGGTCAAATCCAAAGGAATACCAATAACCACCCGCGGCCGCGGAATCAAAGTAAAATTCTCGGCGTGCACCTTGGTAATAAAATATTTAAGCATTTTTTCCGTGATTTCAAAATCGGAAATCACGCCTTCCACCAAGGGTTTAATGGTTTCAATGTGGCCGGGCGTCTTGCCCACCATTTTTTGGGCCGCCTCCCCGACTTCCAAAATTTCGTTGGTGCGTTTGTTTATAGCCACCACGCTCGGTTCGTTAACGACAATGCCCTTATCGGCCACGTAAACCAAAGTATTTTTTGTGCCCAAATCAATGCCCAAGTCATGACTAAATTTTCCCAAGAGTTTGTTGAACATAAAAAATGGAAAACTCTACTAAGCGAACTTCGTCACCGACTAATAACTTTTCGCGAACAGCCAGTCGTGCTTGGCCGGCCGACCGCTGACAAAACATTTTTTATTCCTCGGCTTCTTGGCCGCCGCTTTCGCCAATAAAACCCGGGGGGTCAAGCTGTATTTTTCCTTCAGCTCTTTGGCTGTATCCTCATCTTCCGACCAGCTGGCCAAGAACCAGCCGGGACGCTCATCAATTTCAGAGGCTTTCTTTATCGGATAAACATGCGTCTGATTAAAGGCTCGCGCCTGTTTATATAAATGGCGGTGAATGTCCTTCATCAGTTTCTTAAGTCGCTGGTTCAGTTCGCCGCGTTTGACCGTTTCCCGCTTGTCTTCATCGCGCCGAAAAAGCGTCACGTTATCCGACGCTACTTCCTGCGGCCCGACTTCCAGACGCACGGGGACGCCGCGCACTTCCCAATAATTGAATTTAAAGCCCGGAGTTTCTTCAGGCCGGTCATCAATTTTCAGGCGGTATTTTTTCAAAGCCGTTGCCAACTGACGGGCATAAGCCAAAACTTTTTCTCGACCGGATTCGTCATTATAAATCGGCACGATCACGATTTGTAAAGGGGCAATATTGGGCGGCAAACGCAAACCATTGTCGTCGCCATGGACCATAATGACCGCGCCCACGGCCCGCCAAGACAAGCCCCAACTGTTCTGGTGGCAAAGATGCGTCTGGCCGTCCGCGCCCAAATAATTGACATTAAAAACCCGGGCGAAATTAGTGCCCAAGTAATGGCTGGTGGCGGCTTGTATGGCTTTGCCGTCTTTGGCCATGGCTTCCACGCTTAAAGTTTCCACGGCGCCGGCGAATTTCTCGCCCTCGGACTTGCGACCGGCAAACACGGGCACGGCCATGAAATTATAGACATCTTCGTAAATCTTCAGCATCCTCGCTTCTTCTTCGCGAGCCGAGGCTTCGTCAGCGAAAGCGGAATGGCCTTCCTGCCAAAGAAATTCGCTCCAACGCAAAAAAGCCCGCGGCCGTTTCTCCCAGCGGACGACGTTCGCCCATTGATTCAGGCGCAAAGGCAAATCCCTATAGCTTTGAATCCAGTTGGCGTAAGTCCTGTACATGGCGGCTTCACTCGTCGGCCGCACCGCCAATTTATTCGTCAGTTCTTCGCCGCCGGCGTGGGTGACCACGGCTAACTCCGGCGAAAATCCCTTTACGTGTTCTTTTTCCGCTTCCAAATTTTCTAAGGGCACGAAAATCGGGAAATAGACGTTCTCCACGCCGTCAACTTCTAGGCGCCGATTCAATTCCTCTTTAATCAGCTCCCAAATCTTCAGGCCGTAGGGCCGAACGACACCGCAACCGCGGACCTCGGAACTTTCCGCCAGTTCCGCTTCGCGCACCACGTCTTGATACCACTGGGCGAAATCTTGGCTCTGTTTAGTTAGGCTGCGTTTTTCTAAATTAGCCATAAACTAAGGCTTAGACGTAAATAAGATTGTTTTATCTTAACCGAAAAAATCGGGCTTGTAAAGCTATTTTTGGGCCATTTTCTTTAAAGCGGCCTTAACTCTCTCGCCGCTGTCTTTCACTTCCGGCGGCACCGCATTCAAGGCGGCGCGAGCCTCACTCGAGGAATAGCCCAAAGACATTAAAGCTTCAATTTCATCGCCGGCGAAACCGCTGACCGGCAAATTGACGGCACCGCCGGCCGCCCGGACGATTTTGTTTTTCAATTCCAAAACGATGCGCTCGGCCGTTTTCTTACCGATTCCCGAAACTTTAGTTAAAAGATTGGCGTCGTCTCTAATAATGGCTTCTTTAATGTCATCGGCGTTGGCAACGGCCAAAACGCCCAAAGCCGATTTGGGGCCGACGCCGGAAACGGTCAAAAGGAGTTCAAACAATTCCAAGTCGGTGAAAGTTTTAAAGCCGTAAAGCTCGCTCGCTTCTTCCCTGATCTGCTGATGCGTGTAAAGTTCCGCCGGCGCGCCGACTTTCAGCTCGTTTAAAAAATTCTCGCCCACAAAAACGCGGTAGCCGACGTCCGCCACCGCCACGATTACTTGGTTAAAAGATTTGTGCATTATTTGGCCGCGCAAAAAAGTGATCATAATTAGCTATTTAAGGACGCGCTTAAGGCCCTTTTATTATACCATAAATCAAAGCCTTAACCGCAAAAGCCGAACCGGCCTTATTTAAAACGTTTGACCCGAATCAAACCGGAAACCGGCACGACTTTTACGCCTTTCTTTTCCACTTCGTCCAAAAACAGATTCAAGCCCAAAGAATCGGAGGCCATGTGGCCGGCGATAACGACGTTAATGTGGTATTTCTCGGCTTCGTGCCGACTCTTTTCGCTGATGTGCATGCCGATAACCGTGCCGATGCCGTAATGCGACATCTTCTCGTAAATGTCCTTGGAGCCTTCGGTGCCGCCGGTGAATTCCGTGACCACGATTTTGCCGCAGTGATGATCCTCGTGGCCGGCGGAAATCATCGGACCGGCTTTTATTTTCACGGCCTCGCGGTATTCGGGCACGGTTTTTAACAAACTGACAATGTCGCCGACCGTTTCCAGCTCGCGGCTATTCTTTTTCAATAATTTGATTATGAAAGCGGCGGCCAAATTGTCGCTGGCCGTATGCACACAGAGGTAATCCAAACCGAGGATTTTAGCCATATCCACGGCCCGATTGTGGTTAGACGAAGAAACACCGCGGGCGACTTCGGAAATACGCGGTTTTAAAACGGATTCAGCGATGTTTATGGGAATGCCGTAATCGGCCAGAACCTCGGCCTGCAAACTTAAAACTTCGGCCAAGTCGGCTAAAGCCTCGCCTTCCGGGTGGTGCGCCAAAACCAAATCAATATCGCCTAATTGCTTGGCTAATAATAGTTCCGAACCTTCCATGTCAATGCCGGCTAAAATCTTTTTCACTGGTTTTTGACGCCCTTTTACTAAAAGGCGCGTGTCGGAATAAGGATTGGTCAGTTTTTTGCGGTCAAATTCAGCTTTGGCCTCTTGGGGCAAGTCTTCGTATTGCTTTTTTACCCGGGCCAAATATTTTTTTACCCGCGCCGGACCGCGCAGATCGCTGGCGATGCCCATCTTCACGGCTAATTCGTAAATTTGTTGACTGGTCATATGTTTAAGCTTAAATTATTTTTTCAAAGCGAGTCGGAGTTTGGCGCCATCGATTTTTATTTCCTTCGTCGCCAAGCCGAGCGGCAGTTTATCACTAAGAATTAAATCATCGCTTAGGGTTTCTTTGGTGATTTCACTCTTATTTTTTTCTACGGCGGCCTTCACTTCCCCCTTAGCCCCAACTAAATAAATGGTCGCTTGATCACTCAGGGTCAGGTCGGCTTCCTTGCGTAACATGTTCACGGCGCGAATAACTTCGCGCTTTAGGCCCTCGGCTTTAAGCCCCGGTGTTATTGTCGTGTCCAGTTCCACTTCTAATTTATCTCCGCTGGCCATGAATTTCACTTCCCTGACGTTCAATTCGTCGGCGAGCAAACGAAGGTATTCCGGAGTTAATTCTTCCTGACCACTAACAGTTATTTTATTTAACATTTGCCTAATTTTTATACCAGCGCTATCGCGCTTAGCCAAACCGGCTTCCACAATGGCACGGGTTTTGGCCATAAGATTAAGAATTTCTTTCTGTTTTTCCCTTATTCCTTCTGCTAAAGGATAGTTTTCCAAATGCACGGATTGATTCTCGTCTTTGAAATCATGACCCGTCACTTTCTGCCATAAGGTTTCGGCGATAAAAGGGGTAAAGGGCGCCATTAATTTGGCTAATTCCAAAAAAACATAACGCGTCGTCAAAAGCGCTTGTTGTTTGTCGACTTTATCCTCGGCCTTAAAGCGATCGCGGCTGCGGCGCAAGTACCAGGTGGAAAGTTCATTGATGAATTCGGTTATCGGCCGCATGGCGCGGGGCAAATCATATTCTTCCATTGATTGCCTGACTTCGTTCTTCAGTTCGGCCAGTTTAGCTAAAATCCAAATATCCAAAACGTTATCGCTGGCCGGAGCCTTTTCTTCCCCGCCCTCCGCTTCTCCGGCAAACATTTTATAGAACTTATAAACATTCCAGAGCACCATGATGTTTTTACGCAAGGCGTCGGCCACGCCTTTCTCGGAAAAATTCATGTTCTCGGCCTGCATCACCGGTAAGCCTAAAAGGTAGGCGCGCAAGGCGTCGGCCCCATATTTTTCCATAATTTCTTTGGGATCGGAATAATTTCTTAATTTCTTGGACATCTTCTTGCCGTCTTTGGCTAAAACCGTACCGTTAACAATGACGTGATGGAAGGCGTGACTATTTTTCAAAGCCCCGGCTAAAACGTGTAAATAATAGAACCAGGCGCGCGTCTGGTCCGCACCCTCGGCGATGAACGCGGCCGGGAAATTGACGTTAAATTTCTCTTTATTCTCAAAAGGATAATGAAACTGAGCGTAAGGCATGGAACCGGATTCAAACCAGCAATCTAAAACGTCGGGGATACGTTTCATCGCCCCGCCGCATTTTTTACAGGGAAAAGTAATGGGATCAACTTTGTCTTTATGAATATCGGTAATTTTCTGTCCGGACAGTTCCTCCAGCTCTTTGACGCTACCAAGCATGATTCTTTCCTCGCATTTTTCGCACTCCCAGATTGGGATGGCGCTGGCCCAGAAACGCTGACGCGATATGGACCAGTCGTGCGCGCCTTCCAGCCACTTGCCGAAGCGGCCTTCTTTGATATATGCCGGCGACCAATTTATGTTCTTGGCGTATTTTAAGAGCGCCGGTTTCAATTTGCTAACATTAACGAACCAGGAAGCGGTGGCATAATTGATAAGCGGGGTGTCGCAACGCCAGCAATAAGGATAGCTGTGTTCATATTTCTCCTGGGAAAAAACCAGACCGCGATCAGCCAAATATTTAAGAATTTCTTCGTCGGTGGAAGTGTAATCATCTATCGGTTTAACGCGCTGGCCGGGAAAATCTTTAACTTCCGCTTTAAAAGTGCCGTCCATATTGACGTGCTGGACAAAGGGTAATTTTTCTTTTTTGCCCAAGACCATATCGTCCTCGCCGAAAGCCGGGGCGATGTGGACCACGCCCGTGCCGTCTTCGGTGGTAACGAAATCAGCCGCATAAATTTTCCAGCCGCGCTCGCGATTAGCCAGTTTTTCGTCGGCCGCGTAATAGTTAAAAAGCGGTTGGTAGGATTTGCCGACGAGCTCGACGCCTTTAAATTCGGAGACAATCTCCGGTTTTAAACCAGAAAATACAGAGCCCAATCGTGCCTTCGCTAAAATAAAATAGGATTCGAAAGTTCTAGCAGTTGGTTCTAAACTTTGGTTAAGGACAAGATTTTTAGCTTCCATTAATCTATCAAGCGGGTATTTGACTTTCACGTAATCAATATCCTTCCCTACCGCCAAGGCGACATTGCCGATCAAGGTCCAGGGCGTGGTGGTCCAGGCTAATATATATGTATCCGGTTCGTCTTTGAGCGCGAATTTCACGGTGACCGCCAGGTCTTTAATGTTACGGTAGCCCTCGGCCACTTCCGACTGCGACAGCGTCGTTTCGCAACGCGGACAGACGTACATGGAACGGTAATCCTGATATATCAGGCCCTTGTCCCAGAGTTGGCGCAAAACCCACCAAATAGTTTCCATGTAACCTAAATCCATGGTTTTGTAGGGATTGTCCATATCCGCCCAGCGGCCGAAACGGCCGATGATTTTCTTCCATTCATCGGCGTAAAGCAGAACTTTGGAGCGGCAAAAGTCGTTAAATTTGGCTACGCCTAAAGTTTCAATGTCCTTCTTGCTTTTTGTTTTCAGTTCTTTCTCCACGATGTTTTCAATCGGCAAGCCGTGGCAATCCCAGCCCCATTTACGTTCCACCCGATAACCTTTCATAGCGAAATAGCGCGGCACGGTGTCTTTCATTAAACTGGCCACCAAATGGCCGTAATGCGGGGTACCGGTGGCGAAGGGTGGACCGTCGTAAAAAACATAGTCGCCCCGGGGAGCGTCTTTAAGCAAAGATTTTTCAAAAATTTTCGCGCTTTGCCAGAAGTCCAAAACGCTCTCTTCCATTTTAATAAAAGGGATAGGCACTGCGGCTGGCTGGCCAGTTTGTTTTCTGTTGTTTTCGGGCATAATGATTTCTCGTTCCTTAATTTTTAATATCAACGCCGGAAGCGGCCGTAAAGATCATAGCTGGGATGATCGGGATTAAAGTCGTCGTTCGTCTTTTTTTCTTTCCTCGGAGCTTCCTCTTTTTTGACATCTTCCTTGTCCTTAGAGACTTTGTGTTCTTCAATTGTTTTTAAAACTTTGTCTATTCCCCGCCGCGAGACCTCTTTTCGTTCTTCTTCGGTCAGCGGCCGCCTCGCTTCTTCTTTTTTCGGCAAGGGCGGCGGCTCCTTAAACAGATCTAATTGGTTGTCGGGGTTCTTTTCTAAACGCATATGCTTAAATTTTATTATTCCGCAATCTTGGCGCTGGGCGGAAAAAGGGGCGAGGGCAGGCTGTCCAGGCTAAACCAGCTCCAACTGATGATTTCATCCGGCGTGGCCGCATCCATAAAGGACTCGCCGAAGTCCAGTTTGCCGCCCGGCATGGTCCAGGTCCCTTCCCCGTGCAGCTCGGAATCGGCGTTCATATCATCTCCCATGACAATGTTTATATTTCTTCCCGCTCCCGCACGGGCAGGGGTCGTTCCGCCCGACTTTCCGGCCGCTTTCGTCCTTGACTTTCTCGCGGACCAAGTCCAGGGTGTTCCTCTCCCCGGCCTGGCGCTGCATTTCCTTCTGGGCGCCGGAAAATTCCAGTTTCGGCGCCAGCGGCCGGCCGAAAAGCTTGATTTCCGGACCGGCGGCCAGCCTTAAGGCGTCGCCGGTCTTATAAATGGAATAGACGATCTGGCGCTGGATGAGATTGTTCAATTCTTGATAAAGGCGATAAGCCTCTTTTTTGTATTCCACCAAGGGATCGCGCTGGCCGTAGCCGCGCAGGCCGATGCCTTGGCGCAGATAGTCTATGGTTTCCAAGTGTTCCACCCACATCTCGTCTATGGACCGAATGAGGATGCCCTTTTCTATTTCCAAAAAGGAAATGTTGGCTTCGGCGAATTTCTCCGCCAAGAATTTGTACTTAGCCTCGCTTTCGCCGGTCAAATAGGCGATAATCTCTTCCCGAACGCGGTCTTTCGGGCGCCCGCTTTTCGCCACTTCCTCCAACCTCCCTTGCAAATCCTCCCCGGCCGTCCAAATCGTGCGCATGGTTTCATAGATTTCCTTCAGGTTCCATTCGGCCGGATTGTCGCCGGCGCTATGAAAACTGACGACAGCGGCGATCTCGTCGGCCACCATGGCCAGGATAATCTCACTCAAATCGCGTTCTCCCCCGGATTTCGACGCTTCTTCCTGTCTGACATCAGCCGACGTCTCCATTTCCTCCAATTTCACGCCGGCGACTTTCAGTTTTTCGGCGATTTCCAGAATTTCCCGACGGCGTTTGTAAATAGCGGCCCGGTGCTTATTAATAACGTCGTCATATTCCACTAAATGTTTGCGGATGTCGAAGTTATGGCCCTCAACTTTCTTCTGCGCCGACTCGATGGAGCGGGAAATCATCTTGTTCTCTATGGGCATGTCCGGCGGCACTTTCAAGGCCCGCATCAGGTTGTGCACGCGGTCGCCGCCGAAGATGCGCATCAAATCGTCTTCGGTGGAAACGTAGAACTGCGACGAGCCCGGGTCGCCCTGGCGACCGGAACGGCCTCTTAACTGATTGTCAATACGCCGTGACTCATGGCGCTCGGTGCCGATGACGTGCAAGCCGCCCAATTTTAAAACTTCAGCCTGCTCTTCTTTCACCGGCGGATTACCGCCCAAAATTATATCCACGCCGCGGCCGGCCATGTTGGTGGCTAAAGTAACGGTACCCTGACGGCCGGCCTGGGCGATGATTTCCGCTTCCTTCTGGTGGTTCTTGGCGTTCAACATCTGGGGGCTAAGCCCGTCTTTGGCCATCATTTCCGCCAAAAGCTCATTCTTTTCTATGGAAATCGTGCCGACTAAAACTGGCTGACCCGCCTCGTGGCGAGCTTTAACATCTTTAATCACCGCCCGGAACTTGTCTTCTTCAGTGCGGTAAATCAAATCGTTCAAATCCTTCCTGACGTTGGGCTTATTGGTCGGGATGACGATGGTTTCCAAATTATATATCTTATGAAACTCTTCCGCCTCAGTGGCGGCCGTGCCGGTCATGCCGGCCAGCTTCTTGTACATGCGAAACAAATTCTGGAAAGTTATGGTCGCCATGGTGCGCGATTCTTTCTGGACTTTCACGCCTTCCTTGGCTTCTATAGCCTGATGCAGGCCCTCGCTGTAGCGGCGGCCGTGCATCAGGCGGCCGGTGAACTCGTCCACGATGATGATTTCCCCGTCCTTGACCACGTAATCTTTGTCGCGCTTGAACAGGACCCGCGCTTTCAAAGCCTGCTCCAGATGATGGACTTCTCTGACCCCGCCTTCCACGTAAATGTTCCCCAATCCCAACCATTTTTCTATCTTGTTAATGCCATTTTCTGTCAGAGTGGCGGCGCGCATCTTTTCGTCAATGTTATAGTCCTCATTCTCGTCCAGGCGTTCCACCAACTGGGCGAATTTGAAGTATTTGTCCGTGGACTCTTCGGCCGGGGCGCTGATGATAAGCGGCGTCCGCGCCTCATCAATTAAAATGGAGTCAATTTCGTCCACGATGGCGTAATTAAGCTCGCGCTGGACGGTCTGCTCCAGGGTAAAAACCATATTGTCGCGCAAATAGTCAAAACCGAATTCGTTATTGGTGCCGTAGGTGATGTCGCAGGCGTAGGCCTCGCGCCGGGGAATTTTGCGGAAATGCTTCAGGCGTTCGTCATACTGGCTGTCATCGGTGTAGCTAGGATCGTAAATGAAAGCGTTCTCATGAACAATGACGCCAATGGTCAGACCCAAGGCGTGATAAACTGGCGCCATCCAACCGGCGCCCAAACGGGACAAATAGTCGTTGACCGTGACTAAATGCGCGCCTTTGCCGGGTAAAGCGTTCAAATACAAAGCCAAGGTGGCTACCAAAGTCTTGCCTTCACCGGTTTTCATCTCCGCAATTTGCCCGCGGTGCAGGACGAGGCCGCCGACTAGCTGGACGTCAAAATGCCGCTGGCCTAAAACGCGGCGGGCGGCTTCTCTAGTCAAAGCGAAAGCTTCGGGCAAAATATCGTCCACGGTTTCCGCTTTCCCCAGGCGTTCCCTGAATTCCAGGGTCTTATGTTTTAATTCTTCGGCGCTAAGCTTTTGATAATCGGGCTCCAAACCGTTAATCTGATCTAGGATCGGCCGCATGGCCTTAATTATCTTCTCGTTGGGATCGCCGAAGAGCTTGAAAATATTCATAAATGAGAGCCCTAGCGTCGCCGTTGGCGCGCGATCAGTTTCTCTTTGTATTTCTTTATCACCAGTTCTAAATGAGCTTTGACCTTGTCAATGGCTTTATATAAATCCTTTTCCGTCTTTTCCACGCGTAAGACTTCGCGCGGCACGCTTAAATTCACTTCGGCGCGGAAAATCTCGCCTTTATTCTGGTTGCCGACGCATTTTTCTATTTCCAAATCGCAATTGCTGACGGAAACACGATTACCCAAATACTTGTCCAGCATATCCATTTTTTTCTGGCAGTAGTCGCGCAAAGCGGGCGTCAAGGCTAATTTGGTCGCTTTGATGTGTATTTGCATATAGAAAAAATCTTATTTCTTAGAAGAGTCTGACGACGTCGCGGTAGGTGACGAAAATCACCAGGGCGATCAGGAGCAAAAAACCGATATTATGAACGAGGTTCTCCACCTCCCGTTTGACCGGCTTGCCCCGGACTTTTTCGATGGCCAGGAACAGGATGCGGCCGCCGTCCAAAGCCGGAAAGGGCAAAAAATTTATCATCGCCAAATTCAAGGACAAAAGGGCGACGAATTGCAATAAATAGGTGAAGCCGAGACGGGCCGCCTGGCCGGTAATACTGGCGATGCCGACCGGGCCGGCGAACTGGGCCCCGATATTTTGTCCGGAAAACAAATCTTTCAAGAGATTAAAGAAAGCCACGATTATCTGCCAGATCAAAAAGCCGGTGGTCCTTAAGCCTTCCCAAAGAGCGTGAAAAAAGGAATAACTGACCAGGCCGGCGGCGAAAATGGCCACGCCAATGGTCGCCCGGTCGCTGGTTCTAATCTTAGGCACGACGTCAAGGCTTTCCTTGGCGCCGGCGCGGTTTATTAACAAAGTCGTGGTGGCGTTGGCTTTAGCGGCAATGGCGTCTTGCAAAGCCTTTTCCGAGCCGACGCTAGCTCCATCCACTTCTAAAATAATATCGCCGTCTTTTAAGCCAGCGTTGGCGGCCGGCGTATTAGGAAGCACTTGGACGATAACGATTTGCGCTTCGCTGACCCGCGCTTTCGGCCCCAGGCTGTCGGTTGATTGCGGCAAGCCGAACAAATAGCCGAGGGAAAACAGAAACCAGGCCAAAATAACGTTCATGACAACACCGGCGGCTAAAATCAAAGCGCGCTGCCAGATTTTACGGCTGGCGAAGCTATCTTTATCCTCTTTCTCTCCCCCGTTTTCTCCCTTTATCTTCACGAAACCACCAATGGGCAACCAATTCAGGGAATAAATGGTGGCCCGATGGGCCGGATGCAAATTTTCGTTTTCACTTTTCGCCAAGCTCTCGGCGCTACGGTTGCCAAGGACTTTACGCCAATGTCCGTAACGATTTTTATACCAGCCAATGACGCGCGGCGGAAAGCCGAAACCGAATTCTTCCGCCTTGACTTTAAAGCGGCGGGCCGTGAAAAAATGCCCGAATTCGTGCGCGAAAACCAAAACGGACAAGACAACGACGAAAATGACGATGGTTAAGAACATAATTTAGATTTCCATAATATCCTTCTCCTTGCGGTCGCGAAGGTTTTTTAATTCTTCGTTCTTTTTCGCGGACTTTTCGTCCAATTCTTTAATAAAGCGGAACTTGTCGTCTTCACTTATGGCTTTGTCGCCAAAAGCTTTTTCCACGGCGCTTTTCACCTGTTCGCGGACATTGCGCAAGCTGACGCGGGTTTTTTCCATCTTTTCGTTCAATTTTTTCACTAATTCTCTGCGGTTTTCCTCTGTTAAAGGCGGCGGGGTCAATCTTAGCTTGTCGCCTTCATTTACTACGCTAAAACCTAAGTTTGCCTCCACAATCGCCTTTTCCAAATTCTTCATGATATTTTTGTCCCAAGGCACGAGCAAGAGACTTTTGGCGTCGCCGACAGCGATGTTGGCCACGGTATTTAAGGGATTGAGGACGCTATAGGCTTCCACTTGCACGCCCTCCAATAAAGCCGGATTGGCGCGGCCAGTGCGCAGAAAAGAAATTTCTTTCTTGAAAAAATCCAAGGCGGCGGCGAAATCTTTTTCTTTGGCTTGTAGATATTGGTTCATATTTTTAATCTTTGACGATTAAGGTGCCCAAATAAAGGACGCCGGGATTGGTAAAATCAAACACCAGCTCGCGGCCGACGCGGGTCGTCACCGGCAATTTTTTGTTCGTCCAAGTCGTGCCCCCGTCCAAAGACCGGAAAAAAGTCGTCTTGGTGATGTAATACATCTCCGCCGGGTTCTTGGGATTAACGGCCAAGGAAGTGATGACGGCGTCTTTTTCCGGCGGAATCAGTTTGATGTTATCCCAAGTAAAGCCGCTGTCCTGGGAACGCAAAATTAAATTATCCGTGGCCAAAAAGAGGATCGCGTCATTGGTGATGACTAAACCGCGGAAATTGGAACCGAGATTGAAATTTTTCAAGAAGTCGTTCAAACTGGTCCAATTGGAAACGAGAAAATTCTTTTCCAGGTTGGTCGGATCGCTAGTGTCGGTAACGCTGTTGGAAGAAAAACTATAAAGATGATTCTTAACCGTGGCCACGAACAATTGCCGGCTGTCCAAAGGCGACATTAACAAACGCACCACGCCTTCGTTCAAGCGCTGTATCGTCCGCCAGGAAGCGCCGCTGTCAATACTTTTGATGATGTCGCCGCGCGAAGTGCCGATATAGAGGTTACGGTTGTTGTAATGGTCAATGACAATGGTGTTCACATTCACTCCTTGGTTGTTGTCAAAGTAAATTTGCGTCCAAGTGCGAGAACAATCGTCGGAACGGTAAACGCGGTTAGACAAAGCCGCGTAAACAATGCACTTGTTCTGAAAATCGACGCGGACGTCGTTGACGGCGGTTTTGGGCAAACTATTGACCGAGTTCCAGCCGTTGGCGATGTTATAGGTATAAAACAGGCCTTGATCGCTGGCTAAATAGACGGCCTTAGAGTCTTGGGGATCAAGGGTTATAAGGTTGACGCTCAAGTCGCCCAAGGTTAAAAGCTGGCCGCTGGCGTTAGCGACGTTAATCATTGGCAACCAGGCGTCGCCCCGATTTAAAGTTAAATAAACGGCCGCTTCCGGACCGGCTTTTTTGGAATTGGTGGTAATGGTGCAGGCGGAAAGCACAAGAGAAACCGCCAGCAACAAAAGCATTAGTTTAAAAGTTTGTCTAGACATATGATTCTTATTAAAAATTAATCACCACTTGTTCTAAAAGCAAACGCGGACTGACGTTGGCCGCCAAGTACTCTTTGGCCCGACCAATTAAGCGTAAATAGTTTAAAATTAAAGGCGCGCTTTCGCCGCCGCTTTCCAAGGCGGCTAAAGTGACTTTTAACTCCGCGCTTAAGGCCGAGTGTTCCAAGCGATCACTCTCTCCCAAGCTAAGAAGAAACAAATCGCGCCCCAAGCCCTCGGCTAAGTCAAGAATAGCAGCCGCCTCCTTCAGGCCGCGGCGGGAAAAATCGCCGCCGGCGAAAAACTGATCCAAAAGAGCCAAGCGCTCGTTTAAATTTTGGGTAAAAAACGACAGCCAAGTTTTCGCCCTTTCCAAATAGCTTTGGTATTCGTCTTGGTTCTCCCAAAAATGCAAAGCTTTTAGGGGTCGGCCCAAGGATAAATTGGCCAAATCTTTGGCCAAAGAACGCTTAACGCCGTAATTATTAACTAAATAATCGTGAATCAGGACGGCGGGAACCGGATAAAAATAAAGAATTTGACTGCGCGACAAAATCGTCGCCGGCAAATTCTCTTCCTGCGCCGCCAAAAGAATGACGACCACTTTGTCCTTCGGCTCTTCCAAGGTTTTTAAAAGGGCGCTCTTGGCTTCGGCCGTTAGGGCGTCGGCTTCTTTAATGATACCGATTTTATAGGAATTAAGGAAAGAACTTAAATTGAGAATTTTGATGAACTCCCGCACCTGTTCAATAGTGATGCTATTTTTGCCCTTCAGCGGTTCTAAAATATGGAGATCGCTGTTAAGGCCGTCTTGCCCGCCTTGCAAATTGCGGGCAAAAGCCAGAGCGATGGTGGCTTTACCCAAATTATCCGGGCCGATAAAAATATAAGTCTGGGCGATTTTTTGGTGGCGCAAACTCCGTTCCAAAAAAGCTATAACCCGTTCGTTGCCGAGCGCCGGCCAATTATAAAAATTTTTTTCCATATTAATCACCGCTGGCGATTTGGGCTAAATCGCCGTTAGTAATCCCCAAACCCAAGCTTCTGATAATCTGAAAAGCTTGCGCCGGCGCGCCTAGATAATAAAATTTCAAACTGACCGGATCCAAATAATAGGCCTGGCCTTTATCCTGAACTTTTAAAAGAATACGGCCGGCCAAGCGCTGGGGCGGGTTGACTAAAAAAGTAGCCAAATCCTGGTTGCTTACGCCCAGACCGAAACGGCACATTAAATTAAAGGCGTCCAAAGGCCGACCCAAATAATAACGCTCCCCGTCCACCGGATTGACGTACCAAGCTTCGCCTTTGGCTTGGACCTGCAAGAGAATGCGGCCTTTGAGGCGAAGGCTTAAAGCGGAACTGATGGCCGTCGGCGTAGGCGCGGCGCCATTGCTTGTCGCGGGAACCGGCTGGCTTAGAGCGGGAACAGACAAAGGAAAAGCTTGGTTGGCCGTCAATAAATATTGTTTGCCGATAATGACGCTGATTTTCTGTTCCTGGCCGTTCTGTGCGTAAAAAGCGCGGCCGTATTCCTGACCGCCTTTGGTCTGATAAAGAATTAAATAGGGACCGGCGGCCAAAGACAAAGCCGCAGTTTTATCGCTGGCTAATTTCACGTTGCCGACTTCTTTAGCGCGAAAGAAATTATTGCCGTTACCCGGATTAAGGCTGTAGAGTTTCAAGCTGGTATCGCTAGGCAAAAGTTCGCCTTGAGTGTCGGCCAAACTGAAGTCGGTCAAATTGGTCACTAATTTCCGCGTGGCGCCGTTTTCACCGCTGAAAACGGCGTTCCAAAAGACATTGTCCTGATTAAAACTATCGCTAAGCGCCAAAGCGTAGGTGCCGGCCGGGTATTCAAAATAGAAGTGACCACCGCTATCGGTCTTAGTCTTTAACAGCAGTTTGCCTAAACTTAAATTTCCGCCATCGTTTATTTCCTCGTAAAGCCGAACTTCTTTATTAGCCGTTAAAACGCCGCGGGCGTCTCTTAATTCTCCGGAAAAACTGCTTAAACTATAGCTAAAGGTGTAATCACTGACCGGGGAAATTTCCAAATTATAAACAACGGCGTAATTGCCACTCGCGTCCTTGATTTTTAGACCGTAAAATCCAGTCTGTCCGCGGCGATAGGGATTATAGGGGGCGACATAAATTACGGCTTGACCGCTGGTATTGGTGGATAAATTGGTGACCAAGTCGGAATTTTCCAGAATCGGTTTCAAGTCGGCGTCAAAACTCTGGGCGTAGAGGGAAAAACTGTAATTTTTTTTCAAATTGCCCTGGGCGTCGCGCAAAATTATTTTCAAGGCGGGCACGTATTCAGTCAATTGGCGATCGTAGCCGCAAACGAAGCGCACGGCGTCAAAAAACCAGAATTCACCAACATCTGCGCGTTTGTCCCAAACTTTTAAAGCGTAAGCTTTGCGGGGATCGGGTTTAAACACCAAATCGGCCTGGCCGGAAGCGTCAATGGTGCCGCCGCTAACGCGTTTATCAGCGTAGGGTAGGCCGTTGACGTCGGTGGCTTGTTCATACAAATCAAACTTTAAGCCCGGAGTAATCTCGCCGGTAAAATCGCGCAAAGCAAGAATGAAGCGGGAGTTGGTGCTGCAAGCGCCGGACGGCGGCAGCCAGCCGGCGCTCGGCGTTAAGGTGTATTCGCTGACTCGGCCGTCAATCGCTTCCACATTGTAAAAATACTGATATTGGCTGTTTTGCCCCTTGACGCCTAGAGTATAAACCCCGGCGGGAATGGTTATTTGCCCATAACCGTCCGAACCCAGTAAAAAGTCGCCGATTTTAGCTCCGGCCGCCGGGTTGTTGTTGGCGTCTATAGTCTGCTGAAAAATTTCCACTTTGGTATTGGCCGGATAAAGGGCACCGGTCGTATCCTGCAATTTCACCCTTAAAGCGCTTAAATAATAATTAACCGTCGTTAATTGTTCATCCGTGACGTGCAGGCCGTAAAAAACGAATTTAAAACCACCGTAGGAAAGCTCAAAAGCGTAATCGTCGCTAAGGGAACGATCCAAACTGCGCACGCTGCCTTGGGGCAAATAAATAGTGGCGCTACCGCTAAGGCCGCTATTAAGCGTGGCTAAGGCTTCTTTTTTTTGAGCCAAGGCATTGTTATTAGAGTCGTAAAGCTGGGAGTAGACGGTAAAATTGGTGTTGCTAAGAAAACGACCGTCCGGGTCAAAAAGATGAAAGGCAATGCCGCTTAGAGTCTCCTCTAAAGAGGCGCTCTGGCCGCAGGCGAAAACGAAATCATAATACCAAAAACTGGCCGCGTCCTTGTTGACCGTCCAAATTTTCAGGGCATAAGTGTCGCTGTCGGCGCTATTATGCCAGCTTAAATGGGCGCTGCCTAAATTGGCGCTGGTCGTGGCCGAGGCCACGCGGCTAGTTGGTTTGGGCTGGCCGTTGGCGTCAAGTTCCTGTTTATAGACTTCCACGCGGGCGTTAGCAATTAAACCACCGCTGGGATCGCGAACGACAATATCTAAAGTATTATTTTGCGAACAGTCGGCGCTGGCGAAAAACGGCATAAAAAACAAAAGCAAAGCCGGTAAAATAATTTTATAGCTCAATCTGGACATATTTTTTAAAATTAAAATAAATTTAAGCCAAGGCCCGGAGACCCTGTTTTTTAATTCAAGGTATAAGTTTCGTTCAGATTGTTGATTTGTATCGGCAAAGACAAGCCGAAAGTCTTGCCTTCCGTCCAAGCGCTCGTCAGCTGGAGATTGAAAGTGTCTAAGGCTTGATAATCGCTTTTTAAACCGGCGATGACCGAGACTGCGGCCGGTTCACTTTGGCTAATACGCAAATAACTGATATTGAAAACTATTTGGCCGTTAGCGTCCATTTGCCTGACGCGGCTGATAACCTGCCCATTTTTAAACAGACGAAAATCTTCCCAATCGTTGTTATCGACCGTGCCGTTATTGCGGAAAGTTAAACGCTTGATAAAAACATCTTCCTGGCCGGAAGTTTCCGTCAAAAGAAATTTGGCCAAAAGACGGGTGCCGGTATTAACGGTCAAGCTCGTCGTGGCCAAACTTTCCTCCGTCGCTCGCGGCTGGCCCAAAAGCGCGTCACCGG
>Ga0116202_10000201_pt1 | contig 31352 bp, 32 predicted proteins | sample LakKivw325mmetaG_FD_94479 | JGI IMG/M metagenome (GOLD analysis project Ga0116202, IMG submission 94479) | Anoxic lake water microbial communities from Lake Kivu, Rwanda to study Microbial Dark Matter (Phase II) - Lake Kivu water 325m metaG | ecosystem: Environmental > Aquatic > Freshwater >... | reverse complement strand
GAGGCGCCTTCTCTGGCGGAGGTGTTGGGCCAACTGTTCCGCCCCAACGCGGCCGCTCAGCTGGCTTAATTTTTCAAGGTGCCAAAAGTGTCAACCTATTTCAGCCCGTAATTGAACCATCCCCCACCTGCGACATCAAAACCAACGCCTGGTAGTTCAAAGTGAAAGTGATATCTTTGTCCATCGAGTCCCGCAATACGAGCCCTGAACTCCTCATGTACCGAACCGATCACCCATCCAGGGATGGTTGCACGGTTGCCGCCTTCTAGTGTCCCAATGCAGACAGCAAACTCTCGCTTACAGTGCCGGCAGGTAAGCTGAGTAAAACTCGGAACAGGTGGGCAAAGATCTCCCCTGTGACATCGAGGACATATCACCTGTACGGGCGGGAATCCCGAATCTCTTTCGGGCCTGATAGCCTGGAGTTCGTCTGCGGTTTCGCTACTACTTTTGTCAATCTGTTCCAGGCACTCAACTATCTTTAAGGCGATTGTATTCCCTGCCCTCTGGACCATGTATATTGTATCGCAGAAAGGGCATTGGGCTCGTTCGTCATAGGCGTCAATGTGAAGTTGGGCTTTACAATTCTGACACTGGACTGTGATGAATTTTTCGTCCATTTTGGGCCTCCTTATCTTACTTGACAAACTGTCTTACGAGTTTCTGATCGTTAGGCTAACCGGAAGCTCAATCCTCTACCATCACCACCGTGTCCGGCACCTGGAAGCCCTCGGGCCATTGGGTTTGGGAGTTGGCTTTTGCGCCGTCGAGGGTGGCGTTCTTCAACAAGTATACTCCTGCCAAGTTCGCTCCCCGTAGATCGGCTTCTGACAAGATGGTCGTGTGGAGGACAGCCATCCGCAAATCAGCCCCTTGCAGGTTGGCTCCCGTCAGGTCGGCTCCTACTAATTGGGCTCTCGCTAGGTTAGCTCTTTGGAGGTCTGCGTAGCTGAGGTCGGCCTTGTGGAGCTTAATACCTCGCAGGTCAGCTTTTCTCAAGTCTGCCCGTCGAAGGCTCTGCTTGCCATCCCAGTTTAGGGTAAGGTCATACCACTGTTGTTTCTTCCACCCGGCCTCTCGCTTGCTCTCCAGGAGGTAGTTGGACACGCCCTCAGCAATGCCGCCGATGATGGCTCCCACGAGGCCGATTATGCCACCCAATATCAACAGCATGACCTCTCGATCCATGTTGCCCTCCTGGGTGCTCAGCTTGGGGCTACACCTCCAGCGCCATCCCCCCGCTCCCTGCGTCCGCACTGCCGGAGAGGTGGCCGGTTTGGGGGTCTATGGCGATGGCGTGGACCAGGGCCAGGCCGCCGTGGCTCTGGGACAGCCGCCGGATGGGGTGCTTCTTGCGGACTTCGGCGCAGACATATTCGGGGATGCGCGCCTGGCACTTGATGAGCTCCCCCTGACAGTCGAAACGGGGCGCCAACACCGCATCGCTGATGCCCATCCCGAAGTCCAACACGTTGACCATGACCTGCACCAGGGAGGTGATGATGCGGGTCGCGCCGGGAGCGCCGATGACCAGCAGGGGTTTGTCCCCCTGATAGACAATCGTGGGCGTCATGCCCGTCGTGCGCCCCTTGCGCGGGGCGATGGAGTTGGGATGCCCTGGCCAGGGATGGAAGTTCACCATGGAGTTGTTGTACATGAACCCCAACCCCGGCGTGATGACCCCCGACGAGGCACCTAGCGAGTGGGTAAGCGCCACGCAGTGGCCCTGCCTATCCACCACGCTCACGTGGGTCGTGTCCGGCGGCTCGGAGGGGGTGAAGGAGACGGTGATCGCCTCACCCCGGTCCATGCGCTTCCGCCACGCCTCGGCGCGCTCCTTGGAGGTCATCCACTCCAACGGCACCTCCACGAACTCCGGATCGCCGAGATACGGGTTGCGGTCGGCGAAGGCACCCTTCATGGCCATGGAGGCCCGGTAGATGTACTCCGGCGAGTTGTGCCCCCAGGCGGCCAGGTCGTACCCCTCCAGAATGTTGAGGATGGCCAGCAGGGTGGGGCCGCCGTGCGGCGGTGGGGAGGTGACGATGGTGAAGTCCCGATAGGTGCCCACGACGGGCTGCGGCTCGCGCACCCTGTAGGCGGCGAAGTCCTCCGCTGTCACAAAACTCCCATTCGCGGCCAGGTCCTCGCTCATGCGCTGCGCGAGGTCACCCTGATAGAAGTCCTCCGGCCCGCGCTGGGCGAGCTGGCGCAGGGTGCGGCCGTAGTCGGGATTGCGGAGCGCCTCGCCGGCCTCGTAGGGCGTGCCGTCCTCATGGAGATAGATGCGGCGCGCCTCCGCGTTGCCCTTGACATAATCCAGCAGGGAGCACGCCTCGGGGTACTGCGCCTTTTGCTTCCAGCCCGCAGCCAGGTGGCTGTCCACCATGAAGCCCTCCTCGGCGATGCGCGCTGCGGGCGCGATGGCCCGCTCCCAGGAGATGGTGCCCCACTGCTCCAACATTGTGGCCAGCCCCTTGACCGTGCCGGGCGTGCAGATGGATGGGTAGCCCAGGTCATTGACCCGGCCCTGAAGGAAGTAGCCCCAGCCGTCGGGGTTGGGGCGGATGGCGATCTTCTGCCACATCTCCAGCCTGACCTTCGAGCCGGCCAACGCCGGGGCATCCAGGGTGATGGGCCCGGAGCCCCGGTGCAGGGTGAGGAGCACATAGCCGCCGATGCCGCACATCTGAGGGCTGACGGCAGATTGGACGAAGGCGCAGGTCACGGCGGCGTCAATGGCGTTCCCGCCTTCCATGAGGACTTTGGCCCCCTCCTCGACAGCGATGGGCTGGGGGGCGACGATCATATTGGACATGTGAAGACCTCCCTATGCAGTATGATGAGGAATGCGATATTTTCTGTCGTACAACCCCTCGTCGTATGGGGCTCTTCTTCCAGGACAGCGCTCCCTGGGACACAACTGACAGCTTTCAAAACTCTCTTCCGTAGGAAACCGTACCCCGGAAACAGATTTGGTGGGGATCATCAAGAAGCTGTCGGTAAGCTGAACGCCGATAGCCTCTCGTGGGTTGCCGAGGAGGGTGAACAGCGCCCGTTGCTCTTGGAGCGGCCAGTCCGCCAGAGAGCCGGGGCTCATCGTTGCAGTGCGTCCCGGATGATAGCGTGCTACCAGGTGCTCATCCAGAGCCCTCATCGCCGAACGTAAGGCCATCTCTTTGATGGTGTCAGCCCAGTAGCGGTGTAGCAGGTCGTCAATGGAATTGGACCAATCATCGAGTTCCACGCCGCAGGTGGCCACATAGGCGAAAACCCGATGGGCGCTATCCAGGTTGACGCGAAGCACACGGCTGGTGAACACCACGTCGTCTATGACCACGGAGTCGTCGCCCCGCGACTCGATGAAAGCTACTTTATAAAGCGCCTTGGGACTCCCCACGGCCTGGGCGTCACTGGCCAGGCCCTTGATGTCCTCACCGTATGGGCTGTCCTTTTCTACATGCAGCCGTTTCAGGAGCTGGTCGAGGTCTATCTGAAACGGAATGTGATCCAGGGTAATCGCATCCACAGTTTTAGCCTCAATACGGTTTAGTTAAGAGGGAGTTGTACTCCCGATAACGGCAGTACAACTGCCTCAGAACCCTTATCTAAACCGTATTGGTTTTAGCCTCCCCACCTCACTCAAGTGGACGAAGGCGAAGGTCGGAAAACTCGGCGGAGCCATTGGCCACATACAGCCCCAGCCATCCCGCCGGCGGATCGTACAGCCGAGCGGCGAGCGAAACCCTTTCGGCGGCGAACAGCTCGAGGATCGAGCCGTGGAGGATGAGGTGCACCTGGACCGGCTCGCCTTCGGCAAGGGTCAGGGGACGGGAGATCATCGGCTCGGGATCGCCCCAGGCGTTCCAGCGGTACAAGACCAGCCTGTTCCAGGCCCGCTCCACCACCACCTTTCGACCATCGTCTCCCACCTCAGTCATGCGCAGCAGGAAGCCGAGCTCGACCGCAGGTCCCCGAGGCGCCACACTCAGGGAGAGGATGAAATCCTGCGGGACACCGGGGAGCTTGAGGACCGCAACGCCTTCCGCTGCCTCACCCACGGCCCTTCCCTCCGTGGCATCCCACCGGCCACAGAGTGGCTCGCAGCGCCCCTCCAGCGGGTTGACCTCCGACGCGGAATCGCCCTCCGCGGCGACCTCGGCTGGAAGCCGGACCGCGAGCGAGCCATCGTCAAGCGGCACGAGCTCCCTGGGCGCGGCCATGTGCCCGCCCCATATCCTCTCGCCGTCGTCTCTTTCGCCCTCCAGTGTCGGAATCCAGCCGAAGAGGATCTGCCTCCGCCCGTCGTTCAAACTCTTGGCCGCGGAGACGAAGTGGGAATCGAAAGTATCGGGCCGGCCCGCAAGCCAGGGGCCGGTGGAGGATTCGGCGAACCGGTATCGCGTGGTGCCGTGGCTGTAGACCAGGTACCATCGTTCGTCGAGGCGGAACAGGTCCGGGCACTCCGCCGCAAAGCAGACGCTTCCCGACCAGAGGGGCTCGCGGAGCGCCCATCGCTCCAGGTCGGGCGAGGCCGCGAGCGCGATACAGCCACGGCGGACGAAGGGGACCCGCCGGTCGCGGGCGCAGATGAGCATCCAGAACTCGCCCGCTTCGGGGTTGTGGAAGACGAAGGGGTCGCGGAAATCCCGCCCTTCATACCATCGCTCGTCGGGGACGAGGATCGGATTCGTCGCGTCCTTCTCCCAGTGGATCAGGTCCTGGCTCGTGGCGTGGCAGATGGTCTGCGGGTATCTGGATTCGGGATTCCAGCCGGTGTAGAAGGTGTGGAAAATGTCTTCACATGCAATAACCGATCCAGTCCAACATCCGCCCGCATCCGGTGCTCCAGGGGGGCCGGGCTGGAGCACGTCAGGAAGTTCCTCCCAGTGGACGAGAACCTTTGAGACGATATGTCCCCAGGGATGCCGATGTCCCTCGGCCCTGGGGAGATAGAAGAGGTGGTATGTGCCCTCCCAGAAGAAGGGGATCATGTCGCCGATGAACCTTCCCTGTGGTCTCCAGTGCATCTGTCCGATTCCTCCCAGGTGCGACGCACCTGAAACCGCCTGGAGCGAGATTTTCCACCTAGTGCAACCACCCCAGCTTCCGCAATGCCTCCCGCGCCCCGTTGAACACGAACCCGGCGTCCGCACCTGCGGTCACGAAGAGGAATTCCCGCTCGATCCAACGTTGGGCATCCTCACCGGCCGCTATGCCGGGGATCTTGTGGGTCTTCCGGCAGGCCTCCAACACCCTCAGAATGGCCGCTTCGTGAGCCTCCCTTCCCTCTGAAGTGCTGAGGTCAACCCCCATGGACCTCGCCAGATCATTCGGCCCGATCCAACAGCCATCCACACCATCCACTGCCAGGATCTCCTCAGCACAGTTGACCGCCCGCGCTGATTCGATCTGAACCGCCAGAAACACCTCCTCGTCAATCCGATCTCCGTAGTCCGGACCGTAGTATCCGGCGCCGAAAGGCCCCCAGGAGCGGCCTCCTTGGGGCGGATAGCGGGCCGCAAAGGCCGCGGCTTGGGCCTCCTCAACCGAGTGGACCATAGGGACGACAATGCCCAAAGCCCCTCGGTCGAGCAACCTCCCGATGGCGTAGAAATCATTCCGTTGAACCCGTGCCATAGGCACCGCTGGCCCCAGGCAGATGGACTTGAAGGCGAGCATTGTGCTGTCATCCTCCCAGGAGCCGTGCTGGTTGTCCACCAACACAAAGTCAAACCCCGCCAGCGAAAGGATTTCAGCGGCCAGGGGTGACCCCAGCCCGACCGAAGTGCCTATGGCGGGTTTCCCTTCCAGCATGCGTCGTTTGGCTGTATTGATTCTCATGGACCCCCTCCCGATGTTGTTTATGTCATGGATAGCAGTCAGACCACGGCCACCACGCGCACCGGCGAACCGGAACAGCCCTCATGCCCTCTCCCTCCCCCAGTCCCCTCCCTCTCCCAAATTTGGGAGAGGGAGGGGATGCCGAGCGCAGCGAGGCGGGGGTAGGTGAGGGCATCCTACACCTTCAGATGCTTGAACTGCGGCAGGTGGTCGCGGTGTTGCTGGAACAGTTCGTTGACCATCTCTTTGATCTCCGCCAGCGAGAGCACGGCGGCGGTCAGCGGATCGAGGGCGATGGCTTGGTAGACCAGACGCGGATCGCCGGTCAGCGCCGCTTCGACGGCCATCTCCTCAATCGTAGCGTTCAAGCTGGTCAAAGCAGCACACTGAGGGGGAAGCGGGCCCACGTGAACGGGGTGGAAGCCCGCCTTGTCCACGAAGACCGGCACCTCCACGCAGGCCCCTTGGGGCAGGTTGGTGACCAGCCCGGTGTTGGGCACGTTGCCGTTGAAGGTAAATATCTCGCCCCCTTGCAAAGCGTTGATGATGTACGCCGCGTACTCGTGCCCCCGCTCCAGGCGGATGGGGGTGTCCGCGGCGGACCACCTTCTGGCCTCATCTTTCCAGGTGTGCTCCTTTTGCTGATACTCCTTCAAGATGTAGGCATACTCACCCGGATTCCACCCCGTGCCGTGGATGCAGTACTTTTCGATCAGGTCGGGGCGCTTGCGGAACCACCAGTTGTACTCCGAGTTGTGGCCGCTGGACTCGGTGACGTAGTAGTCCAGGTGCAGGAACATCTCGTTGCGGACGATTTCCTCGTTGTAGATATCGGGCCGGGTGGTGACCGCCTCGCGGATCAGCGGATAGGCGTCTTTGCCATTCCATTCGTACTTGATGTACCACGCCTGGTGGTTGATGCCCGCGCAGGTATAGTTGATCTCCTCCATCGGTGCGCCGATCCACCGAGCCAGCATCCAGGCCGTGCCCTGCACGCTGTGGCAGAGGCCCGTGAGCCGGATGAAGGATTCGCGCTGCATCGCCCGGCACAGCATGGCCATGGGGTTAGTGTAGTTCAGCAGGAAGGCCTCGGGGCAGTAGCGCTCCATATCCTTGATGATGCTCAGCATCACCGGGATGGTGCGCAGGGCGCGGAAGATGCCCGAAGGGCCTCGTGTGTCGCCGATGTTGATGTCCACGCCGTACTTCTTGGGGATCTCGATGTCGTGCCGCCACACATCGGTCCCGCCGACCAGGATGGTGCAGAGCACCGCATCCGCCCCTTTCAGCGCCTCCACGCGGTCCATCGTCGTCTCGATGGTGGCGGGATAGTTCCCCATATCCACGATGCGTTGCACCGACTTCTGGGCGAACTCCAACCGCTCGGCGTTGATGTCCATCAACACCAACTTGGCGTCCCGGAGCCGAGGAAAGGTGAGGATATCCCGCACCAGGTTTCTCGTGAACACGAAGCTTCCTGCTCCGATGAAAGTAATTTGAGTAGTCATAGTTTCTCCTGTGTTTTTCTAGTGAAGTGCTATGTGAAACCGATCTAGACTTTCTACTGGAACGACTAGGAGAGCATCACTGGCTGCCCCCCTGATTCCATAGACTGATAGGCCGCCAGGACGATCTCCAAGGGCCTTCGCTGGGCTTGCCCGCTGGTGATGGGTTCCTCCCCCACCTGTATGGAGTGGAGAAAGTGCTCGATTTCCAGGGCAAAGGTATCCGCCGCCGGAACATAGATGTCGTGCCGGGCGAGCGCCCCTCCGGGGAGGAAATCCTCCCGCTCGCTGAACAGGCGGATCGTCCGGCCATCCTGTACCGAGAGGCTCCCCAAGTCCCCATCTATCCGGAGCGTGTGGACCTCCGGCCCAGCCGCCGTTGTCAAGCTCTTCATGACAAAGCTCTCCACCAGTGTGCCGACGGTCCCGTCGCGGAACCGGACCAGGGCCACGCTCGTGTCGTCCCCCTCCATCTCCAGAAAGCGCTGGCGGGCTCGCAGGGCTTGGACGCTCTCCACCTCCCCGATGAGCATCCGCATCGTCTCGAAATCGTGGATGCCTCCCGACATCATGATCCCCCCGGCTGCCGCCTTGTCGTCGAGAAACCAGCGCCGATCCTCCAAGAAAGATCGGGTGAGGTAGCATTCTCGGGTCATCTGGATGAGGGCCGGTTGGCCGATCACGCCATCTTGCAGGAGATCGCGTATCTTGTGGAAGAGAGGATTGAACCTGACGTTCTCCGCAATCATCAGTACCACACCGGCCTGCTCGGCGGCCTCGATCATCCGGTCCGCCTCCTCCAGAGAGGCGGCTATCGGCTTTTCGCACAGGACGTGTTTGCCCGCCTCTGCCGCCTTCATGGCTATGGGGGCGTGGAGATTGTGGGGCAGGCAGATGTCCACCGCGTCTACCTGGGGGTCATCCAGCGCTTTCCGATAGTCCGTGGCGGTGCGGATTCCCTCCTGCATTCCCCGCAGCGCCTCCGCCCGTCTCCGGTCCACATCCACCGCCCACCGCACCTGAGCCCCGCACTCTTGGAGGGCCCGGGCGTGGCGCACTCCTGCCCATCCACAACCAATAATGGCCACCCGGAGCAGTCTCTCCATTGATGCACCTCCCACAACAACGGACTTCAGAATTGAACGGACTCTCGCCTGTGCTTTGTCCGTTTAATTCTCCCGTCGGTTATATCACTGGTCCACCACCGAGCCATCCACGTGGAGGCGGGTACGGACCTCTCGGGGCCTATAAGGATAGCGCTCCTGTGCGTCCTCTGCCAGCTCCACCCCCAGCCCCGGCGCGTCCGGGACGATGAGGAATCCCCTCTCCACTTTGAGTGGGCTTTTCACGATTTCACTCTTCGGCGGCTCCCCCTCCCCTCTCGGATACTCCTGCAGGACGAAGTTGGGGATACAGGCGGCCAACTGGACACAGGCCGCCGTGCTGACGGGGCTCAGCGGATTGTGGGGGACAACGCCGACGTGCCGGGCTTCGGCAAGGGCAGCGATCTTCTTGCAGTGGGTCAAGCCTCCCGCCATGCAGACGTCGGGGCGCACATACTGGACCGCCCCCCGGCTCAGAAGCATCTCAAACTCGTAGATGGTGTGGAGCCGCTCGCCGGTGGCGATGGGAATGTGGATGTTGTGGGCCACGAGTGCCATGGCGTCGAAGTTATCGGGGAGAATGGGGTCCTCATAGAAGAAGGGGTGGAAGGGCTCGATGCCGTGAGCGAGTACCACCGCTTCCGCCGGCGTCAGCCGCCGATGGATCTCGATGCAGAGGTCCACCTCGTTTCCCACCGCCTCCCGATACCGCCCCACAGTCTCAATGGCATCTCGGATCTTCCCCACATGCGTCTGAAAGTAGGGGACCTCGCGGGGTTCGTCCAGAAAGGGCGTGAGGTGCCCCACGGCTGTAAATCCCTGCGCTTTGGCTTCCACACATCCCTGGATGAGTTCCCCTTTCATCCGCCCGAAGACGTGATAATAGACCCGGACCTTATCCCGACACTTTCCTCCGAGAAGTTGGTAGCAGGGCACGCCGAAGTACTTTCCTGCAATATCCCACAGGGCGATGTCCATGGCGCTCAGCGCGCCCATGATGGCCGCCCCCCGGAAGTGGCTCCAGCGGTAGAGGTACTGCCAGTGATGCTCAATGCGGAGGGGGTCCTGTCCTATCAGGTACCGTTTGAAGGTCTCGACCGCCCTCTCCGAGGCCTCCAGGTAGCCCCATGCTCCGGACTCGCCCAGGCCGCTGATCCCCTCGTCAGTGTGCACCTTCACAAACAAATAGTGTTCCACGGGGATCGTCTCGATGTCCACGATCTTCATGGCAAACCTCCTGGGGTTACAGTTCGGTAGTCACCGCTCCCATGCTAGCCGAGGGTGGGGAACTCTGTAACACGCAGATTGGTGCAGCCATAGGGAATGAGCACCAGCTCCTCCAGCGGCTCCGAGGAGCTCACCGGACTCCTCGGCAACGGGCCTGCGGCATTGTGTTCCAGAGTCCACTCCGGCACACGCTGTCCCATCACCCTGGCAACAACAGGAGCACCCTCGGGAGAAAACGGACAATCGCCGACCGGGCGACTTTCAAACCGGATGGATGGTTCGGGATAATCGGTGTCGATCTGCAAGGCGTAGTTCCAGGGAGTTGTCGGATACACCTCCCAGTCGCCGTGCGGCGGATCACCCCGAAGCAATCTCCAATCCTCTCCGATTTTCAATGAGTACACGAGTGGCCCGCGTTCAATAGAGACACTATGGCGATAACGCCGCTGGATGTTGACTCGCATCGGCAGGCGCAAGGTCACAACTGTGCTTCCACTCCATTCCCGCTCGATGCAATGAAATATCCCCGCCTCTGCTGTAATCAGTTCCCCTTCTACTTTCACCTCTGCTCCCTCTGCCCAGGCCGGAATGCGCAAGCGGAGAGGAAATGCAATGGGATGGTCTACTTGTACCGTGAATTGCAAGGTATCGTCGAAGGGATAGTCGGTCTGCAAATCAATCCGAAGGGGCTCTCCCGCAATCTCATCGGTCACTGTGCAGGGGGCGTATGCAACGGCAACAAGGCCTCCGTCACCTGTCCTCATCCACAGGTGCGACGCGAACTTCGGCCAGCCCTGGTGCATGTTTGCCGTACAGCATCCATAGTTCGGCTCCAGGCCAAAGAGGTTGGCCTCTGGACCGTTGCTGGTGTAGATACGGTCCTCCGAGACTTTGCAGACGACCTGATTGGCCTGCTGGTCGTACTGGTGAGCCCACATGTCGGGTTTGAAGGTTGCGGGCAGGGCGTTGAAGGCGATGCGCTCCAAGCGATCTGCGAGCCTTACATCGCCCAGAATGCTCACCAGGGTCTCCAGGGAGAACATATATTCGACCACGGCGCACAGCTCTGTACCCTGCGAGGGATTCTTCCCTGCGTAGTGCTCATCGCCCGTGAAAAGCCCTGTTGCCTGCCCATGGTAAGTATCGAGTGTTTCGATGATCTGGAAGACGGCGTCACGGTCAGCCGCATCCCATGACTGGCGGAACCAAACGCCCGGCTGCTTGATGGCCATAGCGTTGTTCACGACATGCGTGGTCTGGTCGCACTCCTCCCACTTCACTTTGTCTCGGTAGCGAAACTCAGCGAAGTGCGCGCGCCAGTCATGTCCCTGCTCCCGCACTTTAGCAGTGAGCTCAAGGGGCCACCTTTCCGGAGCGCGGTCGTGGAGCCAGTGAATGCTCAGCACCAGATCAGCCCACCGGGACTTTCCCCAGTCGAACAGAGGCTTCTCGTCAAGCAAGTGCTCCAGTTTACGGAGGAACTTCTTCATTGCGGGAATGATCCGGTGATCGTCGGTAGCTTCCTGGTATTGTGTCATCGCCTTGAGCGCGACAAAGACAGGCCAGGGGTCATAGGCCTGGTATTGGTTTCCTCTCGATGTGTCCCGAATGGGCCCCAGCCAGCCGTCCTCCTGCTGATGGCTGAGGATATAGTCCATCCACCGCTGCACCTTTCCCTTCAGTTTATCATCATTGAGGAGGAAGGCCAATGGGACAACGCCGTCCAGCCAATAGGGCCCGCGCTCCCACCCCTCGGCCGAGCCACCGGTCCACCCGCTTTCCACGATGTCCGGCCAGAATTCGTCCAGGTGTCCGCTGAGCCCCTCCGCCTGAATGCGGAGCTGGTTAAGCAGCCACCCTGTGGGACGAATACTTCCCAGCGGCAATGGCTGAAAGGCCCGGCCCACCAGTTCGGAGCTTTTCCTCGCGTTATTCATTACACTTTCCTCACTGGGCACGACATCCTGCATAACGAAGTGGGTATTCGGTTCAGTAGGTTGCTAAAAGTTCCTTTGACTTTTGGAGTCCTCAACAGTGGGGGTACAGGGGGCAGTCAGCCCTCCTTCGGCTGCGCTCCCTGGCCAGGACAGGCAGGACACACCTGCCGTAGGCGTGGGGGGTGTTCCCCCAACTCCCTCCTTCTCCTGTATAAACAGCGGGAGGGAGCTAAGGATGCGAGGAACACCCCCAAACCTCTGGGTGGGGGCTTCGCTGCGGAGCATAAGGCACCCCAAGCGGCTCAAAGAGGTTGCTTGGGGACCCCGATGGGCAAGAAGATTAACCACAGAGAGCACTGAGTTTTTATTTTGTCTGCGTCCTCCGTGTCTCTGTGGTTTTACCTCGTTTGGCTCCAGCTCGTCCGGCCTCGGTTTTACCCCCCGATAGGGTTACTCATCTAGTCGCGGAAGCCACCAATTCTTAGGTTTACCTCCAGTTTCCGACATGCTCCGGCTGGGCTCAGATCGCGCGAACGAGCTCCAGCCGCTCAAGCGGAATGTACCACAGATCCCAGGACAGCACCAATCCATCGGCGCCGGCTGCACGGAAGGCCTGTAGGTCTGCCGTGATCTGCGCTGGATCGAGGCGGGTCACCCCTTCGATCTCGACCAGCTCAATGCCCGCCAGCAGCGTGCTGACTCCGGCAGCGCGGGCGCGTCGAGTTTCGGCGGCGAGCGCTTCCGGTGCCAGCCCTCGCTCACGCAGCGCAGCACGGGTCCGTGGAAGCTCCAGGCGCGTCGCCAGAGACAGCCACTCCAGAGCCTGGAGTTCGCTTGCCCACCGCTGGCCGACCAGCCAGTCGGCCAGGTCCAGTAGCTCGAAAGGCACACCGGCCGGGCCGAGCGTGTGGCCATAGGCCATGATCTTGATCCAGTCACAGAGCGGGTCCAGTGCGCTCAGGTCCTGGCCGACCATGTAGGTCAAGGCGGGTGAAAAGCAATCCAGCCCTACCGCCAGACCTTCGGCGTGGACCAGATCGGCTGCGGCCCGGACGAACCGCGTGATGCTGCGCGCCCGGAAATCGAGAAAGGCGCGTAGTGCTGCCAGGGCGGGATCGGACGATGCGGGAGCCAGCGGATCCAGCAACACCCGAACAAAGGACAGGGCGTGCTCTGGCGTCGTGACCCATCTGCGGATACGCCAACGTGCGGCCTCCAGGTCGAACCCCTCGGCCAATGCAACACGCTGGCAGTCATCACAAAAGCAGGCCAGCAGGCTGGTGGGGTCCACTGCGGGCGAGGGGTAGCGGATGCGATCCAAGAACACGCCGCGATAATCGTCGCTTCGGAGCATGTCGTGCAGGTGATTCAACACCGCCTCGCGCACTGTGGGTCGGTTGGGACAGACGAAGGTGAATTCTGGCATACCCCGAAACCCTGATACCGGCTCCCCATCCGGGCCGATGGTCCGCCACTCCGGCCGAGGCACAAAGGTGCCGTCGCCGGTCAACAGAGGTTGCCAGCGGAAGAGATGCGCGCCTGCGCGGGCGGCCTCCTCACCACAGGTCTGGACCAGGGCAGGGGGCAGATTCCAGCCCAGGAGGACCAGGGATATCGGCAGCCGTTCGCAGGCAGCGCGTAAGCGGGCACGGGCATCACCTGGGGCAATCGCGGCAACGGCTGGACCGTCTTCGAGGTACTGGATGGCGAATGGGACCACAGCTTCACCTTAGATGCACCGGTATTTCTATCGTCAGCCGGGTTCCCTGTCCTGGACGTGACTGGATGCGGAAACGGCCTCCCAGGGAGGTCACCCGCTCTCGCATCCCGATCAAACCCGTCCCTCGCTCTGGGGCGGCGCGGCCCGCAACCTTCTGGATGTCGAAGCCCTGCCCATCATCTTCAATGGAAGCGGCCACTGTGGTGTCCTTGCGCTCTAGCCGTATCCATACTTTGTGGGCCTGCGCATGCTTGGCGACGTTGGTTAAGGCCTCCTGCACAACGCGGTAGAGAACGGTCTCCACCTCCATGGTTAGCCTTTCCTGGAAATCAATCGCTTCAAACTCCACCTCAATGTTTAGCCTTTGGGTGTATTGGTTCACGTACCAGCGCAACGCGGGCACTAGGCCCAGATCGTCCAGCATGCTGGGGCGCAGATCGTGAGACAACTTGCGTATTTGCTCCAATATCTGTTGGGCCTGGGACCTGGTCTCCGCCAGCCTCTCTCTGATCGCGGGGGAACATCCTGGCGGCAGGCCTTTCTCTATCGTTGCCAGGTTGATTCTCATCGCTGTCAGAGCCTGGCCCATCTCGTCGTGTAGCTCCCGGGAGATCCTCTCGCGTTCCGCTTCCTGGGCGTTGATGAGCTGGACCGATAACCTTTGCAGGTCTCTTCCATGCTCTCTGACCATCTCCTCCGCCTGTACCCGCTCGGTGATGTCGGTCATGATGTGTACGGCTCCGACAAGACGGCTCTCCTCATCTAGCAGCGGGTCCGTAGCCACATCAAACCATCGGTCACCTTTTGGCAAAACCAGGGTTTCCCGGCGGTGAGTCTCCCGCATGCGCACGTAGGGACACCCTCTTATGGGCTCTGATGTGCCGTGCACAAGTTCACAACAGGTGTGGTCGATGATCTCGTTGAAGGGTTTTCCCAACAGATCCATCATAGCCTTATTGCATCGCTGGACTCTTCCCTTCATGTCCAATAGGCAGATAGCGTCGTTAATGGCATTGAAGGTAGTGCGCCATTCCTGGATCGCAGCTTGCAGCACCTCCTCCATCCGCTTGCGCTCGGTGATATCCCGGACGATTATCAGCTCGGCGAGCCTCCCCTGATAGGTGATGATACCCACGTTTAACTCAGCATATACTTTGCTGCCGTCCTTGCGCCTGAGCACGGACTCGTATATCGGTTCGACCTCCTCACCTGCCATACGCCGCTGGTAGCGCTCAACCACTTCGGAAAACTTGTCGGGATGGACATAATGAGTAAACGGAGTGCCAACCACCTCTTCAACAGTGCCGCCCCACATCGCTGCCAAATGTGGGTTGGCATATTTGACTATGGTGTCTTGAATAATGCAAATACCGTCATTCGCCCGCTCAACCACATTGCGATATTTCTCCTCGCTCTCCCGCAGCGCCTCCTCCGCCCGCTTGCGCTCGGTGATGTCTCGGAAGATGATCATGCCGGCGGTTTGCCCCTGCCAGATGGTCCTCGCGGCCGTTAACTCTATGGGCACACTCTTCCCATCTTTTCGGACCACGATGCTCTCGTACTGTCTCGGGACAGACCTCCCCTCCAGTCTTTTTCTGTATCTATCTATTAGCTCCTCGATCTCATCCGGGGGTGTCAAGTCCTTCATACCGAGCTTGAGCAGTTCGGCGACGCTGTACCCTGTTATCTCAGCGGCCCGCTTGTTCGCATAGGCGTAGACCTCCTCACCCGCGGCTATCAGGATCCCATCATGGGCATTCTCGGCTAGCGCTCTAAAGTTTTCCTCGCTCTCCCTCAGAGCCTTCTCCATCCGCTTGCGCTCGGCGATTTCGGCTCGCAAGGCTTCATTGGCCTTTGCAAGCTCTGCCGTTCGCTTCTTAACCCGTATTTCCACCTCGTCGTGAGCCTTTCGCAGCGCCTCTTCCACCCGCCGAAGCTCGGTGACGAGCGCACTGCGAGTCTGCTCTTGCTCAGCGAGGATGGTTTCAACAGCCTGCTGGAAAAACCCAGCCGCCAATCCACCCAGCAGGGCAGTGAGACGGGGCTGCAAGGCGATAACCTGGTCAGCGGGCAGCCCTTCGGCGAGCTGCTGTGTTAGTATCTCTTGCGTTCTGCCGAGAGCCTCGGGTTGAAGGTAATGAAGGCGGGCCAGCGACGCACCAATAGCCTCGGCCCGGTGGTGCTCGAAGGGCTCGGTGAGCAGAAGTGCGATGGCCTGTTCGGTCAATCCGGCGAGGTGCAGGTGCACTTCGGCCGCCTTGAGCGGCACATAGCAAGTCGTCGCCATGGCCCGATACCAACTGTCGGCGATGGCATCGCGACGACCGTGTAGAAGCCGCCGCAATTGCGACCATTCTGCGGAGTTCATTGGCCTCCCTCTCCAACCTCCGTGATACGTGGAGCCTGAAACGTGATGCAAGAGGTCACGTTTTTCACGCTTCACGGTTTACGTTTCATGCAACCTTGCGCCCGACGCCACCCCAAGTCAGGGACCGTTCTGGCTGGTCGAGGAAAAGGTCGTCGGGCCCTTCTGGCCGCCAGAGGGAGATGTAGACCAGCCCGGGTTCGACCAGCTCAAGCCCTTCGAAGAATCGTCGGATCTGAGCACGAGAGCGGTATTTGGCAGGAGTGGGTGTGCCGGCACTGACTTTTTCCACCTGCTCTATGAGCTCAGGTGGAGCCTCATCGTACGTACCGTGTGAAAGGGCGAGGTAACTGCCCGGTGTCAGTGCATCGCACAGGGTGCGCACCGCACTGTACGCCTGGTCGTCGTGTACGACAAAATGGAGGAGCGTAAGGAGCAGCACCGCCGCCGGCCGCTGAAGTCCAGCCGGCTCTTGACCTCCGGGTGGTTGAGAATCTGTTCCGGCTGGCGGACATCGCCCAGGATGGAAGTGGCATGGGGGGTTCTTGCAGTATGGCCCTGCCGTGCGCCACGGCGACGTGGTCTATGTCCACGTACACGACGCGAGCGACGGGATTAGCTTTCTGGGCCACTTCGTGAATGTTGCCAGCCGTTGGTATGCCGGAATCGATGTCCAGGAACTGGTCAAATGATATGCCCGCAGGTATCCATGTTTCCGCACTCATCATTATGAAGCCCTGCTGCCTTTCGCACCCCTATGGGGTCGCGGCCACCTGGACAAAGGCGTCGTTCTGCACCTGGAAGATGTAGATGGGCTGGGTCTGGAGCTCGCCCTCAGCGGTGTAGGCGATGGGAGCAGCAGGGGTATCAAAATGAAGCTGACGAATGGCCTGGGCCACCTTCCCGGCCTCGAAGCTCCTGGCCTGCTTCACCCCCTCGGCCAGCACGGCCAGGGCGCTGTAGCCGTTGATGGAGTAGGTGTCAGGATTGCGGTACTCGACCTCCCGGTAGGCCCTGATCCACCCCTGATCCACTGCCTGCTCCGGGCTGGGGGCAAAGCCGCTCACGTAGATCCCCTCCGCCGCCCCGGCCGCCTCGTCAATGGTGGCCGAAAGGAAGGCCCCGTCAGAGGCCAGGAAAGGCACCTCCACCCCTGCTTCCTTCAGTTCAGCCACCAGGTAGGGGGCCTCCACCTCGTAGCCACCGTAAAAGATGCCATCCGGCTGGGCGGCTTTGATCTGTGGTACCTCCTGAGCAAAAGTGGACTGTTCCACCGCCACCTGAAGATGCAGCACCACCTCGGCCCCCAATCGCTCCAGTTCCTGAGCCATCAGTTTCCCCAGGTCAATACCATAGGGGTCGTCGTTGTAGATCACCGCCACCCGCCGAGCGCCCAGCGTCTTCACCAGGTACTCAGCGTCCACCTGGGCCTGGGCGGCGTTGTTGGCGTTGACCCGAAAGAAGTTGGTGTAGCCCTGCTGGGTGAGCTCCATGGCGCTGGCGGTGGGGGTGATGACGATGAGGGACAGGTCTTTGTATACCCTCATGGCAGCGATGGTCTGGCCGGAGTTGTAGTGGCCGATAACCCCCAGCACGCGCTGGCCCTCAGCGATGGCGGCCTTCACCCTTTCCGCCACAGCCACGGCCACATCTGAGTCAGACTCATCATCCAGGCCGATCACCACCACCTTGTAGCCCAGCAGTCCTCCGGCTTGGTTGATCTCCTCCGCTTTCAAACGGGCTCCGCCCAGCACCGTCTGGCCGCCGTTGGCCTGGAAGCCCGACAGCGGCGCAGCGACGTAAACAATCACCTCGCCTTTGAGTTTTCCCGGCCCACAGGCGGTGAGCAGCAGGGCAATGACGATGAAAATGGAGATGATTCGTGTCATAGTTAACTCCTGACAGGGTAAGGAAGGGGGATTAGGGGTGTCCCCCGTACTGGTAGACTTCATCCATCGTCTCGATGGTGTCCTGTAGTGCCGCCACCTGATCGGCGATGTCCTGGCGCAGTCGCTGAGTGCGGCCGGAGTCCACGGCCCCAGCATCGAGCAGCAGGAGCTGGGAGTAGAGGGTGCCCAGGGCAGCCAGCGTCTCCTCCAGCCGGAACTCAGCGCGCTCCATGGTGTTTTCCAAGCGCTGCAGGTTGGCCTGCTGCGTTTCCCTTTGTCGGATCGCTTCCCGCATCTGCTCCCGCACCGAAGGGTCATCCTCCTGCACCAGCCGCTGGCGGATGCGGGCCAGCTCTCGCGGGATGTCGTTTTTGTCGCGATCCACGATGGGGTCCTGCGCGTAGCGATCCAGTCGCTGCGCCAGGTTGAAGATGTGAGCCAGCCAGTCGTCCACGCGAGCCGTCGTCTCCTGCAGGTGGGCCTGGAGTACGCCGTCGCGCCGCTGGCGGATGGCCCCCTCGATCTGCTCCCGGTACTCCAGCGCCCGCTCCATCCATTCCCGCACCTGGGGCGTGCGTAGGGCGCGGGGGTTGAACTGCTGGCGCAGCATCTCCGCCACCACCTGTTGTCCCGTTTCGGGGTCAGTCACGCTGGTGTAGGTGATCAGCCCTTCGGCGATCAGGCCCAGCGCGGGCCAGCCCCACCACGGCCACCAGGGGAAGGCGTGGGGGAGGAAAAAGCTGAGCAGGATGGTGCCGGCGATCACCACGGCGCTTTCCCAGCGCAAGAAGGCATGCTGGATGATGGCCCGTTGGGCTCGTTTTTCGATGGAGACATGGATGCTTTCTTGGGACATGGCTGTGGCCTCATTTGACAAAACACTGCTGTGATGCTATATTAGTGTTGATTAGAATGATTATCTTGATTAACCCTGCTGGGAGATCACACTATGGCCAAAATCGTCACCTCGACAGAGCTCAAACAGAAAACGGGGGAGATCCTCGCCTACGCTATCGAAAACAAGGAAGAGGTCATCGTTCAGCGCTACGATGTGCCGAAGGCCGTTATCATTGACTATGAATTGTATCAGCGAATGGTTCAGGCGCAGCACGACGCGGTGTTCGAAGGTCTACGTCGGGCGGCTGAACGGGTGTCGGCTCGTGCGGCACATCTCTCCGAAGAAGAACGGGCCAGGCTCATCTCTGATGCCATCGCTGAGGTGAGGGCAGAGCGACGATGTGTTCATCGCCTACGCCCTGGCTGGTAAGGCCCATTTCATCGTCAGCGGCGACGATGATCTGCTGGATTTAGAGCAGGTCAACGGCGTGCACATCGTCACCCCGGCGGAGTTTCTCGCCGCCCTGACCCTCCTGGCCCCCGTGTCCTCCCCAGCATCTTGAGAGCACCAGTTTCGAGCATATCTCGTGCTGATTCCCACATCATCCAGTTATCTTCCTCCTCAATGGTCGCCTTTCCCGACAGCGAGGCAGTGAACTCCTCGAAGCCCATGCCGTACTTTTGCCTGAAGCGGGCGATTTCCTCCTGAGCCTCCTCAGCGACACTCATGCTCACTTCCACACCTTCCCCAACATAACTATCGCCTCTGAGATGGACTCGTCCAATTCTACGACGAGGATCTCTTTGATGCCACTGATCCTCCTCCAGCCAGGATGCCCGCACCGAGAACGAAACCGAAGTTGTACCAACCACCGTTGTTATGCACTTCGTAGAAGTGCACATTCTCTGAGAAAAGCGAGATAATGAAGGTGATTGGCGAAATGATCCCATGCCACAGACCCTGCCAGAAACCAGCCACCTGACCATCCTCGTCAGGAGTATCTTCTGCAGGGTTAGGTCCTGCGACACAAGCCGCTAGCATCAAACTTAAGACGAGTAAGGCGAGAAGATGCTTCTTGCTTTTCATCCTGGTCTTCTCCTTTTGCAGTCCGGGACGGTGAGCAGATGCCACTTTGTCAGAAGTACGTAGACAAGATTTTATACAACTCCTCAATCGTCGTCACGTCGCCGCTGCGCACCTGACCGCCGGAGGCGTCGGCGATGGCTTGTAAGGTTTTGAAGTCGGCGTCAGAGCCGTAGGCGATGCAAAAGATGACCACCGGCACACCCTGCTGGTTGCCGGCGCGGATGCGCTCCGCAAGCTCGCCCAGCTCAATGTTGGAGGCGTTCTCCAACCCGTCAGTCATGGCCACGATGGCGTTGATGCGCTCCGGGTCCTCCATGTCCTGGAGGCGCACGTAGGCGGTGGCGATGGCGTCCAGCAGGGCAGTATTCCCTTGGGCCTCAAGACCGGCGATCGCGGATTCCAGTTCCCCTCGGTTGCTCCCCAATTCGTCCAAAAAGAGGAACTGCTTGATCTCGTGTGAGAAGTCAATGAGCCCCACCCGCTCCTGGTCGCCTTTGATGGAGCCCAGAAAGGCCCCCAGGGCCACCTGGACATTGTCCAACTTCTCCCCCCGCATGGAGCCTGAGGTGTCCACCACCAGATAGACGTTAGTGTGGCGCTTGGTGTACCACCACACGTCGCGCACCACCTCGACCACCGAGGGGCTGGGGATCTGAAGGGTGGTCTGAGGCTGAGTGGGATCCACGCCGTTGGCCAGTGTCAGGGGGGAATCGGGTGAATCCAGAGGGATGGAGAGATCGGCGGGGCGGTAACCAGCAGCCAGTATCTGGCGCTGTGAGGCCTCGGACAGAAGAAAATCGCGGAAGAGGCCGAAGGCCTGGCGGGCATCGGAGCTCAGGTCGGACAGTTCCAGCAGGGCCAGAGGGTGGTCCTCCCACAGGGTGCCCTCCCGGGGGTAGATGGCCACCAACCTGTCCGACGAACGCTGGTTGAAGTAGACCACCAACTGCTCCTGGCACACAAAGGCCTCCAGGTAAGCGCGTCCTTCGGAGAGGGCCTGCTGCACCACGGCCCACTCGCCCTCGCCGTAGTAGCGCACTGTCTTCTCCAGCGCGCCGACATAGTCCAGTGTCGCCTGGGCCTGAGCGTCCTCCTCCGTCAGCCCCCGCGTCTTCCCCACCCCAGCGTAGAACTCGGCCAGCGTGGCCAGCAGCCCGCTGGCGGAGGAGGTGGAGGGATGGCTCCAGCGAAAGTTGGGATCGCTCTGGGCCTTGACCAGCAGGTCCTCCCAGCCGAGGGCCCGCTGGGGATAGCCCATCTGGTGGGCCACATCCTCCCACATAGCCAGCACCACCGGGCTCACCGCGTAGCGCACCGTCTCGCCCACCAGCCCCACCTCTGTCTCTTGTTCCTCCATCCAGGCCCGGTCCAGCACATCCAGCCAGATGGAGGAGTCGGGGGAGATGGCGTGGAACTCGCCCCCTGCGGCGGCCTGGATCATCCTCTCTGGTGTCAGCTCCTGCGCTTCCACCCGGATGGGCCGCCCGTCGCCCGTTTGGGCCTTGGACCCGTTGAAGCCAGCGACCAGCGCTTTGAAGAGTTCTCCCTTTTCTGGCGAATAGGCCACCTGGAGCGTGACCGGCTCCCTCCCCAAGGGCAGGCGCACACCGCTCGCCTGCCGCACGGCCCAGTAGACCAGCCCGCAGGCCGAACAGATCACCACCAAGCCAGCGATGGCTGTCCAGAGGATCGCCTGCCGCACCCCTCTCTCTTCCGTCTTTCCTGCCGATTGCTTCCGCTGCTTTCGCGCCACAGTCCCACACCCTCCTCAGCGCTCAGCGATGTTCAGGTCGAACCAGCGCAAGAGCGCCAGCAGCACGTCGCGGTCGGGGGGGCGCATGGCGGTGGTGCGGGGCACGACGGTCATCGCCCCCTGTGACTGCCACCTCACGAAGAGGCTGCCCTCTCCTGTGAGCGGCACCTCCAAGTTGGCCGGACGCAGTCCTCGTTCCGCTGCCTTCTGCTGCACCTCAGGCGATAAGAGGTACTTCTCGAACTCCAGAGCTCCGTTCTTCTCCAGTGCCGTGGTCTCCGGTCCCATCCACACCGTGAAGGGGAAGTCGAACCAGGTAAGGTAGGTGGGGTAGACGATCACCAGCGGGTCCTCCCAGCGGGTCTGGATACCTGCCATGTTGGTCAGCAGGTCGCTTTCCAGGAGCTGGCCGCCGTCACCCATGGAGTAGCCGAAGAGGGCCAGGTTCTCCACAGAGTAGGCCCCCAGGCTGGAGAAATCGGTCACCGCGCCCATCAGCTCCTTGAGCCAGGCCTGGAATTCGGGGGCCGTCACATCGGCGGTGTCAATGCGCGGCTTCTGGTAGTATTCGCCTGCCGCGGCGACCATGGCCATCAGCCCGCCGACATTCTTGTGGGGATTGGGGACCACCAGCTTGAAGTAGCCCCAGGCGGGGTCGCCGCCCAGCTCTGGCCAGCCCCCCTTGGCCATGGCCGCGTCGTGGATGGTCTGCCAGTTGACGTCGGTATATTTCTGGCGCAGCACCTCGGCCCGGCTCTGGTAGATGCCCCAGGAGAAGAGTGAGAGGACGATGGGCCGGGCGCGGTACTCGCCGTCGGTGAGGAACACGTCGCGTCCGCGCATCTCCTTCAGCGCGGCGTTGACCAGCTCCACCAGGTAGCGGCTGTCGGGGATCCAGGCCGTGGGTAGGGGGTTCATCTCCTCCCGCTCGTAGCGGCTCATGGCGGTGAGGCCATCCATGGGGATCACCGTCACCTGGATGGGATGCCCCTCCAGTTTGTGCTTCTGGGCGTTGAAATCCTTGGCTGCCTCCCGCACCCAGGGCTCGACGGGCAGGGCGCACACGATGCGCACCTCCAGTGTCTCCGGCGCGGGTCCCACAAGGGGCGCCTTCTGCTGGCCCAGCCAGCGCACGCCCAAGGAGGCCACGACGATGATCAGGGCTAGACCTATGACTGCAAAGAAGATGAGACGAGTTCGATTCATGACTACTATACCTCACATAAAAACAAGGCAGAACACAGAAGTCAGAAGGCAGAAGAGACACACTGCCTTCTGCATTCTAACTTCTGCCTTGGTAGGTCGCCCAGGCTGTCTCTCGATCCATTAGCTCCTCACCCTCGGTCTCCATTATTCGCTCGGTGAGGAATCGGTCCTCTATTTCCTCCAGCAAGGCCAGAAGCTCCTGGGGAGGCATTTGGCCCAGAATGGACACGAGTTGTTCTCTCGTCAACTCCAGTGACACCGTAGCCATCGAGCTCTCCCTTCATCTTATCACCAAAGCCCAGTCGAGGCAACCTCAGCGGACCTTCACCGCCGTGCCGCTGGCGGAGACCATGAGCATCCCCTGGCGGATGACCTCGTAGTCAAGGTCCACGCCCACGACACCGTTGCCCCCTTTGGACGCTGCCTCAGCAGCCATCTCTTCCAAAGCGATGTCGCGGGCCTTGCGCACCTCTTCCTCGTACGCCCGCGAGCGCCCGCCGACGATGTCAGTGATGCTGGCCAGGATATCGCGGCCGATGTGCGCGCCCAGGATGGCCTCGCCGGTGACGATGCCCAGGTAGGTTTCGATGGGATGGCCTTCGACAGTCGGTGTAGTAGTGATGATCATCATTTCTTTCTCCATTTAGTCACTATCCGCAACGCCACAGGGCCCTCTCCTCACCCCCGTTCCCCCTCTCCTCTCCCAAGCTTGGGAGAGGAGAGGGGGGCAGGGGGGAGAGGTGAGGGCCTACGCCAACCCCAGCCGCGCTTTCCGCTCGGCGAGCTGGGCATCCAATTCCCGCCGCTCCAGCACCTCGTCCATCTGCACATCGAGGCGACCCGCCACCATCTCGGTGCGCGCCGCAGCCCGGTCCAGCCGTTCGCGGATGGACTCGGCGATGCGAGCCACGTCCGTATCCCTCGCACCGGCCAGGTCGTCCAGCGACTCGATAGCCCGCACGGTGATCTCTTTGGAACGGGCCAGGTCCAGCAGGGCCTGCAACTCCTCCCGTTCCTGTTTCACCGTGGTCAGCTTGGCCTCCAGCTTCAGGCGGGCGTCCTGGAGGGAGTCGTACTCCCTCTCCTGCCGTGCCAGTTGCTCGACGTAGCTTTCCACCAGACGGTTGGTAGAATTGAGCTTGCTCTGGGCCGCGACGGCCAGTTCCTCCTTGCTCTCTTTCAGCAGGACGTCAATGTCGCGGTCCAGCTTCTGCGCCTTCTCGCTGAACTCCGTGTGCTTGCGGCGCAGCGTCTTCACCTGGCCACCGACGGTGGCGATGGCATCCTCCAGGTCCTCCAGGTTGTCCTCGATCTGGCGGATGTACTGATCCACGACGGCAATGGAGTTGGCCTTCAGCGCGCTGTCCACTAGCGCATGGAGGTTGGCGGCGATCAAAGTCTGTACCTTCTCCAGAAGTGAAGCCATCTTTACCCTTCCTTTCTCTCAAGCGATGTTGTTGTTCGCTGAAATGCGCCCTGATTTTAGCTTAAAGGGCCTCATCTTACTTGACAGGCATCCGACAAGAACTGGACGTGAAACCTCAGGGACGCACTAACTGATACCCCCGCCCACGGATGGTCATCAGATAGCGAGGTTCCCCCGGATGAGGTTCGATCTTCTGCCGCAGCCGGCTCACCAGCTTGTCAATCCGCGCATCGTCCACCGCCTCCATGTAATCCGTGCCCCACACCGCCTCGGCGATCTGATCCTTGGTGCAGATGTCGCCCAGCCGGCCGTAGAGCAGGAGCAAGAGCCGGTACTCCAACTCGGTGAGCGGGGGGATGAGCTGGCCGTCAACCCATACGTGGCCGCTCTCCACATCCACCCGCACCCCCTCCCGTCGTGGTCGCTGGATCAGCCCCTGGCGGCGGATAAACCCCTCGAACAACTTGCTGAAGATGAGGCCTTCGTGGACAATGCCCTGCGCTTCCAGAGAGCGGGGCACTTCCTCCCTCCGCCCACGTTCCAGCAGAATGAGCGCCCGCTGCTCCTCCGCCGAAAGCTCGTTCCACAACTTGGCACACTCGGCGCGCACCACTGGATCATCCTCCAACTGGGCACGTACTACGCGATACTCCTGCAACCGCCAGAAGGGGTCATCGGGCCTCATCGCCTGGACCATCACCCGGTATACGGCCTGCAACAGGCCGGGGTGCCCCCCTGCCTGCTGCCAGATGAAAGCCTCGTCCTCCGGGCTCAGCGAGGGTCCATCCTCCCTGGCGAACCGGCGAAGCAACCAACTGGCCTCCTGAGGGGAGAGCAAGGCCAGTCGTCGCGTCTGGTGGGCGAAGAGTTCGCAGAACTCGTCCACCTCGGGCTCCTGCCGCAGCCCTCGCAAGGGCCGATCGGTGGCCACGACGTAGACCAGTCTCTCCCCGTGCTTGTCCCGCAGGGCGCGCAGGTTGAGGAAAACGCGGGCCTCAAGCTTCTGAAAGGGCGCGTCGAATTCGTCCAACAGCAGCACCACCTGTCGCCCGGCGTCGTCGGCGAGGAGGGCCAGGGCCTGGTTCAGGCTCAGGGGCACTATCAGGCTGCTGGGTGGGTTGACCGCTTGCTGGTACAGGGACTGAAGCCGAGCCAGGGCCTCTGGTTCGAGTTCCTGGCGACAGGCCTCAGCTAGGAGGCAGCGCAGGATCAGCTCGCAGAACCCCTGCTCCGTCATCTCTGCCATCAGGTTGCAATCCAGGTAGGCAATCAGGGCTTGGGATCGCTGGCGCAGGTCGCGCTGATGGGTTTCGGGCTGCGCCAGCACACGCAGCAGGGTGGATTTGCCCACGTTGCTCAGGCCCACCAGGGCGCAGCACTGGCTGGCACCAATGCAGCGGGCCACGTAGTTCAGATCGTTGTCACGGAGATTGCCTGTATCCACAGCATCTTCTCCTGCACAATATGTTCGTACAGCAGGATAGAGGGCAGCTCACACGGGGGGAGTTAGTGGCCGGGAGAGGATGGCGCCCCGCACTAAGAAGCTGGGCACCGGCTTCGTTCCAGCCGTGAGGCCCTGGTCACGCCGGGCCACCTTCCTGTCGAGCCAGTTCCGCAGCGAAGGCGTCATAAGCCTGTTGGCCGTACAGGGCCAGCACCACCTCCTCCAGGGTCGTCTCCCCGGCCAGATGTCGCCGTATGGCCTCGATCATCACCTCCGCGGCTTGGCGGTAGGAGAAACCGCCCACACCGGTGCCCAGGGCGGGGAAGGCGATGCTCTTCAGCCCCAGTTCATTAGCTCGTTTGAGGCTGTTGACCGTCGCCGCGCGGATCTTCTCCGCGTCGGTGAGCAGGTCCTGCCCCATGGCTGCAGCGTGGATCACGTAGCGAGCCTTCAGTCGGCCCGCCCCGGTGGCCACCGCCTCGCCAACGGGGATGGGCCCCTTGCTCACTGCCTCCCGTTCGATTTCGACTCCGCCGACCCGCTTGATCGCCCCGGCCACGCCAGCCCCCATCCACAAGTAGTTGTTGGCGGCGTTGACGATGGCCTCGGTGGCCAATTGGGTGATGTCCCCTTGATACAAGGTGATCTTGGCCATTCTGCCCTCCTTCAACTTGGCACTTTTCCTGTCACAAGTATAGCACAGTCGGGGGCTACTGTAAAGAAGCATAGGGGCGATCCTTCGACCGTATGATGCAACATAGGGCCGGAGGCACCTGCCTGCAGCCGATAGGCACCTCCGGCCCCTGCGGAACGAGTCATGGCCCTTGGAAGCTAAGCTAACTGCCGAAAGGTTCGGAGCGCGAGATCGGAGATATAAGCTGAGTACTGACCCGTCAGCATCTTGGTCCGGGAGCCGACGGAATCCACCGTCTCATCGCTACACTCGATCTCCAAAGCGTAGCGGGGCTCTCCCTCCGTGGCCTGGAAGAAGCGAACGGCTTCCACTCCCTCCACGTTTTTGAGCTGCGCTATAACCTGCTTGGCCTGATAGCTGTCCACCCCATAGAAGGGGACATTGAAAGTGGCCATGATCTTCATCATATGGGGTTGCTCCTTTCATCGAGGTGTAGAAGTGAAACTCTGACCATAATTTTACACCGCTATGTGCGGTCTGTCAATCTCGCCGGCAACCTCGACTTGAGTTTTCCCCGCTTTTGGTGTATCATAAAGGCCCCCACATCAAAGCTCAAAGGACAGGGGGTGAAGGGTGAAGATTTTGCTGAAACAGGATGTCCCCAAGGTGGGGAAGGCAGGCGAGGTGAAGACCGTCGCCGATGGCTATGCTCGCAACTACCTCATCCCACGGGGGATGGCTGTGATAGCTACTCAGGGGGCGCTCAAGCAGGCGAAACTGCAACAGCAGATAGAGGTCCAGTGTCAGGCCCACTTCCAGCAGGAAGTTCAGCAATTGGCTGCCATCCTCAAGGGATTGGCCCTGACCTTCCACATGAGGGCGGGGGAGAATGAGCAACTGTACGGCTCCATCACCAATGCGGACATCGCCCAGGCACTGGAGGAGCAAGTGGGCCGGACCATAGACCGGCGGAAGATCGACCTGGAGAGGCCCATCCGTCGGCTGGGCAGCTATCGGGTGCCTATCCGCCTGGACGATGGGTCGGTGCACCACATCGGTGTGGTCATTCAGCAGCAGGAGGAATAACCTCCCACGGGGAGTGAGGAGAGCATGGATGCGGATATTGAACAGTTGATCAGATATCTGGTGGCCCACATGAAATGTGTCGCTTGCGACCACCCATACCGCCCTGACGATTTCGAGGTGCTGGACGAGGGAGCCTCTGTGCTGGTACTCCTCATGACCTGCCATCATTGCCAGACTCAGGGTTTGCTGGTCGCCTTTGTGCAGGAGCAGGAGCCAGAGCCGAGGAAGGATAGGCAGGTGAAGGAAAGAGGTGAGTCGGAGCCCATCACTGCCGATGACGTGCTGAATATGCACCGTTTTCTGAAGGACTTCGAGGGGGACTTCGACACCCTGCTGAAAGGTTCATCCTAACCTACAAATCCGGGGAGGGTTGATGGGAGAACTGAGCACCTGGCTGCGAGAGGCACGTGAGGCGCAGGGCCTCTCACTGGAAGAAGTAGAGGCTCAAACACGGATCCGACGAGCATTTCTCCAGGCCCTTGAGGAAGAAGATTACGATGTCTTGCCCGGTGAGGTCTATGTGCGTGGGTTCCTGCGCAACTATGCACTGTACCTGGGGCTTGACCCCGACGAGGTGCGCCGCCGCTACAGCGAGGAGGTGCTGAGTCAGGGGCTGCGACAGCCCACTCAGGGCGGGAGCGAATTCAGGCCTATTGACGCTGCCCTGGAACTTCCCAGCCGATCGGTCAGAACGCTGGTCATGTGCATGGCCCTTGTTCTCCTGCTTCTGGTCGGGGCCATAGGTATCGGGGTGTGGTATTGGTATGGCTATCCACTCCCCCAACTCCCGGCTTGGTGGCCCCCTCGTATAGATGTGCTGCTGCCCACAGCAGCTCCCTCACAGAGCCTCCCCATCTCCATCCTCTCTGTGCCCACTAGCACACCGATCCCTCCACTGGTCACCCCACGGGCCACAACGACACCCACTCCCTTGCTGCCTGCCATGGCGCCAACTTCTTCGTTGCCTACTACAACGCCAACCCCCAAACTGATTGCCACATCGGCCGTGTTGCCCCTGCCCACACCCACTCCAGTTCCGACGGCTATACCAACCTTCACTCCCACTCCGCTGCCTGCCCCCTCTGAGGGTCAGGGCATCCAGTTGAAAGCACAGGTCATCGAAAGAGCCTGGGTGCTGGTCACAGTGGACGGAGAGGTGGATTTCCAGGGGATCCTGGAGGCGGGAGAGGAACGGACATGGTGGGCTGAGCGTACCATCGGCTTCCGCTGCGGCAACGCAGGCGGGGTGCTGCTTGCTATGAATGGTGAGGAGCTCGGCGTCCTGGGCGAGCGGGGACAGGTGGTGGATCAGACCTGGGTCATCCAAGAAGAGCAGATCGCCACCGCCACCCCTTCCTCTCCTTGAGCACCCCCCATCATCCCGCGAGTCTGAATTTATGGCATATTATTACCTCGAAACTCTGGGTTGTCCCAAGAATACAGTGGATGCCGAAGGGATGGCCCGCTTGCTGGCCCAGGTGGGCTACGCTGGCACCCCCGATCCGGCTCAGGCGGATGTGCTTATCGTCAACACCTGTGGTTTCATCGAAGCCGCCCGCGCTGAGTCACTGGCGGTCCTGCGCGAGTTGGCTGCTCACAAGCGCTCAGGCCAGCTTTTGATCGCCGCCGGATGTCTCTCCCAGCGGTGGGGCCCGGCGCTGGCCGATGCTGTGCCGGACCTGGATGGGGTATTGGGCACCCGCTGCTGGATGGACATCCTGCCACTGCTGGATCGATTGAAGCGGAGGAGGAAGCAGCCGGTGGTCATGTGCCAGCCCCACGACCGGATGGATGACCCCTTGGTCCGCACCCAGCGGGTGGCAGTCCAGGGGTCCACTGCTTATCTCAAGATCGCCGATGGGTGCAGTGTCCCCTGTGCTTTCTGCGCCATCCCGGCCATCAAAGGGCCTGCCCGCAGCCGTCCTCTGGCCGATGTCGTCGCCGATGCGGAACACCTCGTGCGCCGGCGTATACAGGAGATCATCCTCATCGCCCAGGACACCACGGCCTACGGATGGGATCGAGGGGAGCGGGATGGGCTGCCCGAGCTCATGGAGCGCATACTGAACAGGGTGCCTGAACTGCCCTGGCTGCGGCTCCTGTACGCCTATCCGCAACACGTCTCCCCCCGCTTGATCGAGGTCATGGCCTCTCATCCGCAGGTGTGTCACTATCTCGATCTGCCCCTGCAACATGCCCATCCGGAGGTGCTGCGTCGCATGCGGCGGCCAGCGAATATGGACGCTGTGTGCCACTTGATCGCTGCGCTGCGTTCCGCTATGCCCGACATCGTCCTGCGCACCTCCTTCATCGTCGGCTACCCCGGCGAGGCAGAGGAAGAATTCCAGGCTCTGCTGGATTTCATGGCGGAGATCCAATTCGACAGAGTGGGGGTATTCACCTATTCGCGGGAGGAGGGCACGCCAGCCGCGGATCTGCCGGGGCAGCTTCCAGAGGCGGTGAAGGAGGAAAGGTATCGGCAAGTGATGGAATTGCAGCAGGGGATCTCGCTGGCCCGCAATCAGGAAATGGTAGGGCGGACCCTGGAGGTGTTGATCGAAGGATGCGACGAGGAAGTGAGCGTGGGGCGCTCCTACCGGGACGCGCCGGAGATTGATGGGCTGGTCCTAGTGGAGGGCAAGCTACCCATAGGAAAGATGGTGCCCGTGCGCATCACCGAGGCCCTGGAGTACGATCTGGCGGGCACCTTCGTTGAGCGTGAAGCGTAAAGCGTGCATACAAATTCGCTTCACGCTTCACGCTACACGACACCATGTCTAGCGGCCTACTGCGCCAGGGCCCGGTTGACCATCTGCGTCAAGTGCGATTTGCACCGAGCGGCGTTGTTCGGGTGAATGACTCCCTTCTGAGCCGCCCTATCCAGTGCACTGACAGCCATTCGCACAGCTTCCTGTGCCTCCTCTAGGCGGCCAGCCTCAATGAGCGTCCGCGCTTTCTTCACGTAGGTTCTGGCACGGCTGCGGTACACTCTATTTCGAACCCGCTTGCGCTCCGAACTCCGCATGGCTTTCATGGCAGATTGGGTATTGGGCAAAGCAATTCACCTCCCTCAGGATGGATGCGTAAAACGTGATGTGTGAACAAGCCGTTCTCACGCATCACAGATCGCGTTTCACTCTGAACCAGCTTGAATTTTACACCATCTCCGCCCTTTTGCCAAATCAGCAAGCTTTGGAGTAGCGGGGCTTGCCCCGCACCAACGCCCAGCAAGCTGCGCTATTCCTCGATAGGCCGCCACCCCTTCCAAATCAGGGAGAGGTGATACCGATAGGGAGATATGGTGGTGGCGGCCTCCCGTTGCAGAGATACCCCCAGGCCATCGTTGATCTCAATCGGAGTGACCGCGCGAAGGTCCACCACAGTTCGTGCCGCCACCGCCTGGTAGGTTATGGCCACCGAATGACCTACACTGACCGGCCCACTCCACAGGATCTTCCCCCCTGTGAACCCGGTCTCCCCTCCGCCCTCGACGGCTAGGGAACCGGAAACAACCCCCATGGCTGCAGGGAGAGTCGCCGTCATGCTGACCGCAGGAGCGTCCACTAGCCCCTCGTTTCGGAGCGACACCTCATAGGTGAGGGTTTCGCCAGACCTGACCTCCCCCCGGCCGATGATGCGAGAGGGGGAGAGGTCCGGGGCGTTGACTCGCGTGCGTGCCCAGCGGGGGAAGTCCAGCTTGCCATCGGCGCATCCCACGCGGCTGAGATTGTCCACCCAGGTCCCTGGCGGAAGGCCGGATTCGATCTCCACCTGATAGGTGAGGGTGATCGCACTCTGAGGCTCCAACAAACCCTCCCACACTACCTGTCCTCCCTCGTAGATCGCTCCCCCGGAAGCGCTTTCTGATACGTAGGTAGTATAGGTGGGGACCGCCCCCTCGAAACGAGCTTGTACCCCTGCCCCACCGTCGTTCCGGAGCACAGCGGTGTATGTCAGCCGCTCGCCATCCTCTACCAGGGACTTGTCCACCGCCAGCGACGAATCCCCCAGCCAACTCAGCCAGCCCACCGTCCGCCCCATCACCTCCGCCATGGAGCCATCGGGGAGGGCCTCGAGGGGGAAGGCGAAAAAGGCGGTCTTTAAGGCAGAGGCCCCATCTTCATGCTGAAGGATGAGAGCGATGGAGGATCCATGCTCCCCCAGAAAAGCGGGCTCTGCAGCGAGGGTTGGCGTCAGCGCATCGCTCCAGTTATTGAAAGGGTAGATGAGGTTGTAGGGACCCAGGCCGTCGCTTATCGGACTCCCCCCCACACCCAGGGCCACGGTAG
>Ga0116202_10000198_pt1 | contig 31504 bp, 28 predicted proteins | sample LakKivw325mmetaG_FD_94479 | JGI IMG/M metagenome (GOLD analysis project Ga0116202, IMG submission 94479) | Anoxic lake water microbial communities from Lake Kivu, Rwanda to study Microbial Dark Matter (Phase II) - Lake Kivu water 325m metaG | ecosystem: Environmental > Aquatic > Freshwater >... | reverse complement strand
CTCGGCGATGCGTCCGTCTTCGATGACCACGATGCGATCCGCGCGGCGGATGGTGCTTAAGCGGTGGGCGATGATGAAGGACGTGCGTCCCGCCATCAGTGCTTCCATGCCGCGCTGGATGAGGGCTTCGGTCAGCGTGTCCACGCTGGAGGTGGCCTCGTCCATAATGAAGATTTCGGGCTTGGCCAGCACGGCACGTGCCAGGCTGATTAACTGCTTCTGTCCAACCGAGAGCAGGTTGCCGCCCTCACCGACCTCTTGATCGTAGCCTTTCTCGAAAGTCGTGATGAAGTCGTGCGCGCCGGCGATCTTCGCCGCGGCTTCGACATCCTCGTTGGAGGCCTCCAGCCGGCCGTAGCGGATGTTCTCGCGGATCGTGCCGGAGAACAGGTGCGGGGTTTGCAGCACCACGCCGATGCGGGATTGGATGCTGTTGAGCGTGTAATCGGTGTAGTCGCGCCCGCCGATGCAGATGGCGCCCGCCTTCGGCTCGTAGAAGCGGCACAGCAGGTTGACAATGGTCGTCTTGCCGCCGCCGGTCGGACCGACCAGGGCGATCATCTCGCCCGGCTCGACCGCCAGCGTGAAGTCGCTCAACACCGGCTTGCGGTCTTCATAGTAGAAATCCACGTGGTCGAACTCGATCGCGCCCTGCATCGTCTCGGCCGGGATCGCGGCAGGACGGTTCTGCACCTCGGGCGCGGTGTCCAGCAATTTGAAGATGCGCTCGGCCGAGGCGATAGAATGCTGCATCTCGGCGTAGACCCGCGCCAGGTCCTGCACCGGCCAGATCATAAAGGTCAGGTACGAGACGAAGGCGTGGATCGCGCCGACGGTGAACATCCCGACCTGGCTCTGCATCCCGCCGTACCAGACGATGGCGCCCAACGCGAAGGCCGAGACGATCTGCACGGTCGGCAGGAAGAGTGCCGAGAGCCAGGCGGCGCGGTAACTGGCGCGGTACATCTTGTCGGTTAGTTGCGAGAACTCTTTTAGGTTCTCGGCCTCGCGTCCCAGCGCCTTGACCACGCGCACGCCCTGGATGTTCTGATTGTACTCGCCGGTGATCTTCGAGTTGGCGCGGCGGCTGTTGCGGAACTCCACCAAAATCTTCTTGCGGAAGTTGACCGCGATGACGATCAGGATGGGGATGATCGAAAAGACGATTATCCCCAGTTTCCAGTTAATGATCAGCATGAAGATGGTAGACATGAGCACGCTGACGATCGCCCAGGTCACGTCCAGCAGGCCCCAAGTCATCAGGCTGGAGACGCGTCCCGTATCCGAGGTGACGCGCGCCATCAGTCGCCCGACCGCGTTCTGGCTATAGTACGAGAGCGAGAGCTCCTGCAAGTGATTGAAGAGCGCCTTGCGCAAGTCATACTGGATGCGCTCGCCCAGTATCGCTGCCAGGTAGATAAATGTGAATACGAGTGCTGCCTGGAGCAACTGCATCCCGCCATAAAGCGCGGCGTATCTCAACAGCACCGGCACGTTCTTCACCGCGATGCCCTGGTCAATCATCAGCTTGTTGACATAGGTAAACAGGGTGTCTTGCGCGGCGGTCAGGATGATGGCGACCAGGAAGCCAACCATCCACTTCCAGTGCGGCCTGAGCAATCCCACGATGCGTCTAAACGTCGGCGCGGTCAGGGGACTGGTGTGTTCTTCTTCCTCGAGTTCGATGAGGTCATCAGGCATTTTCAATTCTCCTGTAGGGGCGACCCTTGTGGTCGCCCTGGGCGGAGACACCGTTCGCCTGCACTCCCCGGCACTTGCGCCCGGGGCAAGTGTGCGCAGGTGCAAGCGTGCCGCGAATACCGGCGGCACGCCGGTGCGACACCTGCCCCGAACCGCAGGTGCGGGGGACGGCAAGCCCCGCCCCTACGGGTTATTTCACGGATTGAACCTCTTGCTCAAGCTCTTCATCAATCCTCGTCTGTATCTCGTAAATCCTCCGATACATCCCATCTTGGGCAACCAACTCTTCATGTTTGCCCATCTGGACGACCGTACCCTTGTCCATGACGAGGATCAGATCGGCGTTCATCACCGACTGGATGCGGTGGGCGATGATGAACGTAGTGCGGTTCTCCATCAGCCGGTTCAACGCGGCGCGGATTTCGGCTTCGGTTTCGGTATCCACGCTGGAGGTCGAGTCGTCCAGGATCAGGATGCGCGGGTTCTTTAGCAGCGTGCGGGCAATCGCCACGCGCTGTTTCTGGCCGCCGGAGAGTGTCACGCCCTTCTCGCCGACCAGCGTCTTATAGCCATCCGGAAAGGATAGGATCACGTCATGGATGGCGGCCGCCCGCGCCGCCCGCTCGACCTCGTCCTGCGGCACGTCCCGACCAACGCCGTAGCTGACATTCTCGCCAATCGAGCGGCTGAACAGGAACGGCTCCTGCTCGACAATGCCGATCTGCCGTCTCAGGTACTCGCGCGGGTAATCCTTCAGCTCGACGCCGTCCAGCAGAATGCGCCCGTCGGTGTACTCGTGGAAGCGCGGCAGCAGGTTGACCAGTGAGGTTTTTCCCGAACCGGTCGAACCGAGCAGTGCCACCGAGTCTCCAGGCCGGACGTGGAACGACACGTTCTTGATGACCTCGGAGCCGCTGTCTTCGTATTGGAACGATACATCCTCGAAGACGATCTCGCCGCGCACTGGATCCTTCGACACCGTTCGTGCCGCGAGCATCGGCGGCACGCCGGTGCGAGACGGCAGGCTCACCTGTGCCTGCCCTGTCCCGTCCGCCTGCACCTGTGGCGCAGGCACAGGCGGGCCAGGACGGGGCGGCACACCGTCCTGCGTTCGGTGCAGGGTTGACACAGGTAGGACGGCGCCCTGGGCCTGGGCGCGGCCATCGGTCAGGTTCTCGCGCTCCTGCTTGATGATCTCCATCAGACGACCGTACGAAACCAGTCCGGTCGAGGTCTGGACGATGATCCGCCCCAGGTTGCGCATCGGCCAGATCAGCCAGACCACCAGCCCAACGTAGGCCGGGTACGTGCCTACCGTGATCTCGCCGTGGATGGCGAGGATGGCAGCGTAGACGAATCCGCCGAGCATCTGGAAACCGCAGGCGATGTCCGAGAGCGGCCAGAAGAGCGAGTGCATCTTGAGGAACGCCTTGCCGCGCAGGAACTTCTCCCAGTTATCTTTCTCGAACTTGGCTTTTTCGTATTCCTGGCGGGCAAAAGCCTTGACCACGCGCACGCCGGTCAGGTTCTCCTGCAATGTCGTCGAGAGCATCGCTTCCTGCTCCTGGTATTTCTCGTAAGCCGTGGTCACTTTCTTGAAGAACCACAGCGAGACAACAAGGATGAGTGGGATGACGACGATCGAGGCCATCGCCAGTTTCCACGACAAATCCCAGATGGCGAGGAAGTTGATGATAAACAGGAAGACGATACGCCCGATGCCGATGGCCTGTTCGTTGAAGAAGCTGCGTACCGAATCGACGTCCGAGGTGACGCGCTCGATCAAGTCGCCGGTCGGCGTTTTACTGTGGTAGGCGAGACTCAACCGCTGGATGTGGTCGAAGAGGAAGTTGCGCAGGCGGCGGGTGATGCCCTCGGCGCTGTAGGCCGCCAAACGTCCCGAAAAGTAAGAGAAACCACCTTCGAGCAGCGCCAGCCCGACGAATCCGAGCGCGATGACGATCAGCGTGCGCTCCAGCGTCCCGGCGAAGGGTGCTGCGTCGCCGAGGATGGTATCGGCGAAGTTGCGTAGCAGCAGGTAGGTAAACATCTTCGCCGTGGCCGAAACTGCCAGCGAGAGGTTCGCCGCCGCGTACGCCAGCCGGTAATCCGACATCATCCGCCACAGGCCAACCAGTTTCTTCGTGGTCAGCGCTTGGCGGAAGTCAAAGTATGTTGAGGTGGATGCGATAGGTGCCATAATATTCCTTGCTTTGGACTGCAACAGCTTGCTGTCGCAAGCGCAGAAGCGAACTTCTGGGTTCGATAACGAAAACAAAAAGCCACGGCGTTTGAGGCGCCGTGGCTATGAAACGCACGCGATCTGACCTTTAGCGGTCAACAGGCGCACTCCGAGGAAGGTTAAAAGCGAAACCACCCTTAGCGACAGTGAAGATGCTGTAAACCATGAGCGCGCCTCCTTTCCTTAGAATTTCTTGGAGCGGGTAGAGTTTATCATTGACCCCCGATTCGTGTCAAGCGCGACTTAACCATTCTCGAATATCTCGTGATACCCCTTGTCCAACTCATCATCGCTGAGATGGGCATATCGCTGCGTGACCTGGATGCTGGCATGCCGCGCCAATTCTTGCGCCAGCTTGAGATTACCGGAAGCCCGTAGCACCGTAGTGACAAAATAATGCCGGAACGAGTGCGGGGTGATGTGACCTTCTGCTTCGTCTCCCAGCGCCTGGCGGACCCTTTCGCTGACAATATTCCGCCCTGTCGTGGTCGTCATCGGCTTGACCTTCCTGCCAGCGCCCTTGTCGTGACGTGCAAAGAGGGGCAGGGAAGGGAGGGGGCGTCCACTCGCGCCATCGAGAGCAGCGCGCAGAGCAAGATAATCCTTCAAAGCGCGCATGGCGCGGCTGGAAAAGCGAACAACAGCTTGCCTGTCGCCTTTGCCGATGATGAGTGCGCGGCCCTCGTTCCAGTCAATGTCGCCGCGCCGCAAGTTGCAGGCCTCGTGGACGCGCAATCCCGTGTCGGCTAAAGTTATAAGGAAAGCCCGATCCCGCATTGCGCGTAGCTGTTCGTTTTCGCGTCGAGCAGAGCCATGCGACATCGAAACAGGGATGTCAGACAACTCAATTGTTATATTATTCACAAATGAAAGGACTTGTTCGATATCTTCGCGGGGGAACTGGGGCATGCGTTGCCCTGACCGGCGGGTACGCTTCTTGATGAACTGCTCCAGTCGTGGCAAGTTGACTTCAGCCAGCTTTTCCGCAGCCAAGTATTCATAGAACCCTTTGACAGCCTGCGTATAGAGCCGCTCGGTGGAGGAGGAGAAAATCTTCAGGTAGGCGAGCATCCAGGCTACGCCGTCTTCGGTTAGTTGGGTAGCAGGGGATTCCGGCTCGATCCAGTGCTCTTTCAACACGCGCATAAAAGCGCACAGAGCGTTGGCGTAGGCGCGGGCAGTATTTTCACTGCGAGCGTCTTGAACGGTTTTCAGGTAACCCTGGATGGCGTCTGCAAGCGTGGGGTTGGCGTTGGGAATATCCATTGGGATCAGTATGTTTATGATAATTATACTTATCGAAAGCATAAACATTTTACAACCAAATCCTATCATTGTCAATGTCCCCCTCTCGCCAGTTCGCAGGTGGCTGTACCATCTGTATCGCTATCTTCTCTTCCACACCCTGAACGAAACCTTTACCACCCGTGGCTGGCAGAGTGAATTACCTCATACGCGCTTAAAGCCTGGTGAAGGCATCATCGGACACACCTTTGCCACGAATGACGTTTACGTCACTGTTGATTATCACACTGACCCCCATCTATACACCGAGAATCGGAGCCAGGTCCCGGCCGGCTGGGGAGGCAATGGCACCGGCTACCCACGCAGGCTGGCAGGGGAAACGATTCCGCTGGCGGCACGTATCTTTGCCGTGGTAGATGTGTACGACGCGCTGACCTCCGACCGTCCCTACCGGCCCGCATGGTCAAAGGCGAAAGCCCTGGAGTACATCCGCGAGCAATCCGGCAAGTATTTCGATCCGCGTGTAGTGGAAGCTTTTTTGCAAATGCAAAGGTCGGCTGGGATTCTTGCAAAGCATTCCTAAAGAGACGTCACACCAATGACGACCCTGTTCTCTTCGGAGGAACGGTCGTCATACACTGGCAAGTCGCCTTACATCGTCAATTCGATGCTCTTACCCGACCAGATGACCGTTTCAACCGAGCCGCTTTCGCCAAGAAGTAGCGGCAGGAGACGAAACAGGTTTTCACGCTCCCCGCTGGTGAAAAAACGCAGGGATGAACCCATTCCCTTCAAGGGAACGGGTTCATCCTTTTTATACAACAGACGACCGACCTGCCGCGCCACCGCCGGCGCCGGGTCTATCACCCGTACATCCGGCCCGACGATCTGCTGAATCAAGGGGATGACGAAAGGATAATGCGTGCAGCCCAGCACGATGGTATCAATGCCTTTGCCGATCATCGGCCGGAGCGCGTTTTCGAGGATCGCTCTTGTTTCAGGAGCATCCAGGTTTCCAGCTTCGATCTGCCCAACCAACCCCGGGCAGGTATCTTGCAATAACGTCACCCCGTTGGCAAAGCGCTCGACCACCGAGGCATAAAGTGCACCTTGAAAAGTCGCCGGGGTCGCCAGCACGCCGACCACGCCGGTCTGTGTATGCTCGGCGGCCGGTTTGACGGCTGGCTCCATGCCGACAAAAGGCACATCTGGAAAAGCCTGCCTCAGGTAATGCAATGCCGCTGCCGAAGCCGTGTTGCAAGCCACAACGATCAACTTCGCACCAAGGCTCAATAAGAAGCGTGTAATCCCCGCCGAAAAAGTCCGTACCTCGTTCAGTGAACGCGGACCGTAAGGCACATGTCCTTGATCAGCAAAATAGAGCACGGACTCGGCCGGCATCTGCTTGCGGATGGCGCGCAACACGGAGAGGCCCCCTACCCCAGAATCGAAAACGCCAATGGGTGAAGCAATACTGCGCGTCATATTGCTATCGTAACGGGTACTGCTTAATTCGCAAAGCGTAAAACGTAAAGGGTGTCTTACGTTTTACGGCAAGCCTCCACAAACGCCTCAAATAACCGCCGTGCCGCGGGTTGTTCCATTAACCACTCCGGATGCCACTGCACCGCCATCCCAAAGGGATGGCCGGGAAGTTCGACGGCTTCCACCAGCCCATCCGGCGCAAAGGCAGCCGGCTTCAGCCCCGCAGCCAGCTCTTTCGCACCTTGGTGATGCAAACTGTTGACTCCCAAGGCTGTTTCACCGACGATCTCCGCCAGGCGCGTATCCCCGTCTACCCTCACCTTGTGAGCGAGAAACTGCCGCTGCGTGCCAGAATCGTAATCGTGCTTGATCGCGCCGGGCATCTGGTCCGCGAGGTCAGCATATAACGTCCCACCCAGAGCCACGTTCACTACCTGAAAGCCGCGGCAGATGCCGAGGAAGGGTTTGCCATCATTAGCAACAGCCTGAAACAAGGCCAATTCCAGGGTATCGCGCGCCGGGTCCACGTTGGTGAGGCGCGGGTGCGGTTCCCCGCCGAAGGCCTCGGTAGCAATGTCGCCTCCCCCGGTAAAAAGGATGCCATCCAACCGTTCCAGCAGGGTGCGGCGCATTTCCGCCGTTAGCCCGGAGGGGATCAATATCGGCGTCCCGCCCGCCTCGCCCACCGCCAGAATGTATTTGTGCATCAGCGCGGCGATAGGGAAGCCATACAGGTTTTTATCGTTGTAAGTTGTAAGACCAATCAACGGAGGTGGCATACCTGCTCCTGAAAAGAATTAACCGCCTGACAGTCTCGGGGAATTGGACGCGGATGAACGCGGATCCTCTTGTCATAAACGGCAAAAAGTTCTTTTCCGCGCTTGTCGGCGCTCGTCCGCGTCCCATTCTTGAAAGAGAAAAGGGCGCAGCAACGAAGAATTCGTTATCACGAATTCGTTGTCCCTGCACCCTTTAATTGTAAGCCAAAACGTAGACTACTCGAATTTCTGCTTCAAGTGGGCTTTCTTACCCGTGCGCTCACGCAAGAAGTACAGTTGCGCCCGTCGGACGTGGGTGTGGCGCTCGACCACAACCTTATCAACGCGCGGCGAGTGAAGCAAGAAAGTGCGCTCGACACCGATGCCATTGCTGGCCGTGCGGCGGACCGTGAAATTGGCGTTGTTGCCGCCCTTGCGCAAGCGGATCACTGTCCCCTTGAACTCCTGGATACGCTCGCGGTCGCCTTCTTTGATGCGGACGTGCACGCTAACGCTATCACCCGGATAAAGATCAGGGATGTTCGGATTCTTGGTCGTATTGAAATTCGTATCGAGGTTGATCATCATTGCATTCCTTACGTGTTTCGGCTGCCTCTCGGCGCGGGGCGAGATTATATCATGGTCAACAGGATATGAAAAGGCCAGATTCGGAGTATAATCTCGACCGTCCCGCCCCCGTAGCTCAATGGACAGAGTAATGGACTTCGAATCCAGTGGTTGCGAGTTCGAGCCTCGCCGGGGGCGCTGCGAAGGATGGTGGCGATTTAGCTACCATAAAATACCCGCCGCTGGGTGAGGGGGGCACCCAACGACGGGCAACTATATTTTCTCATAAAATGGCACGAAAATCAATAGTTTTTGCAGGTGTTTAGAGAACTCTAATGTAAGAGTTACATTAGAGCTTTACTTCACCGCCTTCAACGTAAACGTGAACTTGCTGCCCTTCCCTTCCCCTTCGCTCTCGACCCAGATCCGCCCTCCGTGCGCCTCGACCAGGCGTTTGGCAATAGTCAGGCCGATACCACTACCGCCGCCAGCGCGGCGCGAGCGCGAGCGGTCAACCCGGTAGAAGCGGTCGAAAATGTGAGGGAGATGCTCAGCCGGGATGCCGAGACCGGTATCCCTCACACTGACCTCTACCTCGTCGCCGCCACGAGCCGCAGAAACCTGCACCTCCCCTGTCGCAGGCGTGTATTGCAGCGCGTTGCCGATCAGATTGAGTAGCACTTGTCCGACGCGGTCCTCGTCCGCTTGGACGAGCGGCAGGTTGGCTGGCAAGTTGGAGGTCAAGGCCACGCCCTTCTCTTCGAATTGGCGTCCAAGCCGCGCCACAGCGGCATTCACCAGGTCCGCCACCGCAACCGGCTTGAGGTCCAGCTTGAACGCATCTGCCTCGACACGGTTGAGCTCCTGCAAATCGTCCACCAAACGGCTCAACCGGTCAGCTTCCTGATAAATTTGTCCAAAGGTCTCATCGGTGGCGGGCAAGACGCCGTCAATCAGGCCTTCCATCGAACCCTTGATGGCCGTGAGCGGCGTACGCAGCTCGTGGGTCACGTCGCCGATCAACTGGCGGCGCATCGTCTCGACCTGTTCGAGCTTGCCAGCCATGGTGTTGAAACGTTCCGCAAGCTGACCGAGTTCGTCCGCGCCGCGCATCTGCACGCGCTCGTGGTAATATCCTTCGGCGATGCGCTGGCTGGCCGACATCATGGCGCGCACGGGGGCATTCACACCCCGGCTGAAGAGCACACTGACCACCAATGCAAATGCGACGGCGGCCAAAACCGCCCAGGCTAAAGCTTCGTTGAACGAGGCGCGAAAAGCGGTGTAAAGGTCTTGCGCCTGACCGCCTCCCTGCCCCGTGCCGGGGCCGGCCATCATGCCAGTGCCCATCATGCCGTACATGTGAGCCAGGTGTCGGTTCAACACGCCCGGCAGGGCAAATTGCGTGGTGCTTGCCAAAACGATTACGCCGACCAGGATGACGACCAGATACGAAAGAAAGAGCTTGACGCCCAGATGGCGGCGAATGGTTTCGATCATGTGTTTTCATCCTCGAAGCGGTAGCCCACGCCGCGTACAGTGGCAATGAAGCCACCACCCTCCCCCAATTTCTGGCGGACGTGGCCCAGATGCACATCCACGACACGGGTATCGCCGAAATATTCATAGCCCCAGACTTTTTGGAGCAACTGCTCACGGGTCAAGACGCGGCCGCGATTTTCGGCCAGCGCCTTGAGCAGGTCGAACTCAATGGAGGTCAGGACAACTGGACGGTCATCCACCGAGACCTGTCGCGCGCCGACATCTATGCGCACGTGGCGAAAAGCCAGCACGGCGTTCTCGGACACTGGACCTGCCCCTGTTTGCAGACGGCGCAGCGCCGCCTTGACGCGCGCCGTCAACTCGCGCGGGCTGAACGGCTTGGTGACGTAATCGTCCGCCCCAACCGAAAGGCCGACGACCTTATCTATCTCCTCGGTCTTGGCGGTCAACATGATCACGTAAGCGTTCGATTCGCGGCGCAACTTGGAAAGCAGCTCGATGCCGTCCATGCCAGGCAGCATAATGTCCAGAATGAGGATGTCCGGCTTGTAGGCGCGGGCGGCCTTCAGCCCGGAGGGGCCGTCTGCGGCGGTGTAGACCTCGTAACCTTCCGGCTCGAGGTAAGCCGTGACCAGTTTCAGGATGCTGGGTTCGTCGTCAACGACCAGGATTTTTGCCATACTGCAATAATAACCGATTTTGGGGTGTGGGCGGCTACGCCGCCCACACCCCAAAATCGGACTTTCCCCCGCTACTCTTCGCTCATCTGGATGAAGTTTCCGTGCCAGGCGTGGAGGAAGACCTGGCCAGTGTAACCATTGACGGAGAGCATTCCAACCACTTTGCCATCCCGCAGTGTGTCAATCGTGTAGTAGCCGTAGAATGGATCGGCATCTTCAGCAGTTTTCATGCCGGGCTGATAGGTATCCAGGTACTTCTGCGCGGCCTCAAGCGCCTGCTGCGCAGAGACGGGCATCTCGGCCGAGATATCTGCTGGAGTCGTGCTCCAGGCGTAGCCGCCCATCATCCCCCGATGATTCAGGCCGCCGTACTTGAGATTCCACATCATGTTCGGACCGTATTCGGGGTAAGCCACCTGCGTGGCCGGGTCAACCAGCAGTTCGAAGGCGCCGATGCCCGTGCTCTGCTCGACCACGCGCACGTAGGCGTTGTTGTCGAAGATCATCACCTCGGCGATCTTTAGGTCGGGGAGGTTCAGGTTGGCCAGGTATCTCTCGGCGGCCTGCGTGGCCTGGTCAATGGTCAGCGGCGTGAGGTTCGCAGCCGCGCCGGACGAGTAACCGTATCCGCCCATCATACCGCCATAGCCGTACCCCTGCACACCATTGCGGAAACCGCGCCCCATCATCCCAGGGCCAAAGCTGTAGCCCCAGCCAGTGGTGACAGGCGTGGTGGCAGTTTGCGTCCGATTGGCGACCGCCCAGCCTGCGTACAGGGAGCCGCCTGCCAGCGCCAGGGCGGCAATAACAATAATTGTGGTTTTCAGAATTTTGCTCATCGGTTCACTCCTCTAAAAGGATTGCACGTCTCCGTGCTTTTTTTTACAGCCAGAGTATAAACAAGTGCGATAAAGAGAACATGAAAGCAGCATAAAGTTTGTGTAAAGAATGCGGCAATTGACTTATAATGTAGGCATGTCTGATGAACAACTCTCTTCTCTATCTCGTCATAAGATCGCCATCTTGATTGACGGCGATAACGCCCAATCCAGCCTGCTGCAGCAAATGTTGGTAGAGGCGGGGAAATACGGGTTGGTAACCCTCCGGCGCATCTACGGCGACTGGACGACCTCCAGCATGAACTCCTGGAAAGACACGCTGAATTACCACGCGTTCCAACCTGTACAACAATTCCGCTACACGATTGGCAAAAACGCCACCGACAGTGCCATGATCATTGACGCCATGGACATCTTGCACAGCAGTGTGGTGGATGGATTCTGCTTGGTCTCCAGCGACAGCGACTACACGCGGCTGGCGACCCGCATCCGCGAAGCGGGCGTTTTCGTGATGGGGATTGGTAAGAAGAACACGCCCAAGCCGTTTGTCAACGCCTGCGACGTGTTTGTCTACACCGAAAACCTGGTGGCCGAGAAAAAGGCCGAGCGCCCGCGCGGCCAGCGCAAGACCACCAAGAAAAAGGTCGAGCCGGAGCAAGAACCCGAACCGATGCCGCTCTTCCGCCAGGCTTTCGAGATGGCCGTACAGGAAGACGGCTGGGCGCGGCTGGATCATGTGGGCAATGCCCTGTACCAGCTCGATCCTGGGTTCGACCCACGCACTTACGGCCAACGTCAGCTCTCGCGGCTGATCGCCAACTACAAGGATTACTTCCAGATGCGCACCCAGGAGATTGACGGCTCGACGCTGTTTTATGTAAAGATGAAGGAATAAAGACCCAATGTCACCTACAGTCCATCGCGAAGGGCCCTATCGTTTCTACTTCAACAGCCGGGAAGAAGATCGAATTCATATACACGTTGAAACTTCGGATGGAAAGGCAAAATTCTGGCTCGAACCGATTGTCGCGTTGGCTGATTTCCGCGATCTGAAACAATACCAACTCAAGGAGATACAACGACTCGTCGAAAAATACGAGGAGAAGTTCAGAGATGATTGGAACAAACACTTTGCAAAATGAAGTTATTGTCACTAACATCGAAAGAGACGGCTTCTGGCTATTGACCTCCGAGGGAGAATATTTCATCTCCTTTGCTGATTACCCAGATTTCCAGGATGCGACTGTGGCCCAAATCCACAACTTCAGAGCGTCTTACGATGGCGTCCACTGGCCTGAGTTGGATATTGATATCGAGTTGGAGGCTCTGAAGCACCCGGAACAATTCCCTAACGTGTTCAGACGTTAAATGGCACTCCCCAGATGAGCACTGAGGAAATTGACGGCTCAACGCTGTTCTACGTGAACTCGATCCCTCCAATCACATCAGCGCGAGACGGCAAGCTTAGGGCCCCCGCTCGGCGCGAAGATACTCTATCAAAAGCCTCAATCAGCTCCTCGCCAACTCCTCATACACCCCCACGATCTGCTTCGCGATCTTTTCCCAGGCGTAGTTCTGAGCGTACTCGGCCGCGTTGCGGCCCAGGTTACGGCGCAATGCCTCGTCGCCCAGCAAGGAGGCCAGCTTTTCGCACAAGGCCTCGGGGTCGCCGTCCGGGACGTGGTAACCGGTCACACCATCCTGGACAAGATAAGCCAGCCCGCCCACCTGCGAGGCGATGACCGGCGTCCCGCAAGCCATAGCCTCCAAGGCGACCATGCCGAACGACTCGTAATGCGATGGAACCACCACCACCTGCGCCGCCGAATAGTAATATGGGAGCGTGTCCTGGCTGCGCTTTCCCAGAAAGACTACCACATCGTCCATGCCAAGCTGCGAACAGAGCTGCTGCAGCCGCGCCATTTCTGCGTCCATTTCCTCGGGGCTCGTATCCGGCTCGCCGCCGATGATCGAGAGGCACACCGACTGCTTTGGACAGATCTTCCGCTCGCGCAACAGCGCCACGGCGTGAAGCAAGGTGTCCACACCCTTGAGCGGCTCAATCCGGCCAACATAAAGCAGGAAACATTTCTCCGGCGGGACACCGACGAACTGCTTGGCCTCATCAACGGGGATGGGATAAAAGTGACAGGTATCCACACCCGGCGGGATGACGGTAATCTTGCGGACATTGGCCTTGTACAGCCACTCGAGCTGGGCACGCTCGGCGAGCGTCGCGGCGACGATGCGGTCGGCGCGCGCCAGGACGCGCCGCTCACCGTCCAGCCGGTACGCGCCCTCCTTCTCAGCCTCGGAGCGCGCCACCCGGTTCTTCATCTCCCCCAGGGTATGGAACATGTGGATGATGGGCGCGGCCCAGTCCGCTTTCAAGGTGTCCGCAGCCAGGCCCGACATCCAGTAATGACTGTGGATAAGGTTGTACCGCATCTCCTTTTCGGAAGAAAAGCGCCGGATGCCCTCGACGAATTGCGGGACATACCCGGCCAGTTGTTTTTTGGGGAGCGGCACCTCGGGTCCGGCCGGCACGTGAACGACGCGGTTGCCGTAGCCCAGGTCGTGCAAGACGTGCGGCACGTGTTCATCCTGTGAACGGGTGAACACGTCCACCCGCACGCCCATGCTGCCGAGTTGCCGGGTCAGGTCGCGGACGTAAACATTCATTCCGCCGGTTTCCTTCCCCCCCAGGGTTGCCAGCGGGCAGGTGTGATAGGAAAGCATGGCGATGCGCGGCAAGGAAGTCATGCTGAAATTCTACCCCATTATTTAGAATACTGTTATAATCCCCGCCGCTGTAAGCCACCATAGCTCAGCCGGTAGAGCAGACGTTTCGTAAACGCCAGGTCAAGGGTTCGAATCCCTTTGGTGGCTTAGAAAAACGTCGAAAGTCGAACGTCCAGAGTCCGACTCTCGACGTTTGACGTTTGACCAACCCATCACCACTCGAAAATTCTGTCCAAGTTTTCTTCCGGCACATCGAACACCGCGTTCGTCGGCGGGAGAGGCTCACGCGTCATCCAGGCAGGGATGCGGTCATCTTCAGCGGCGAACCCAGCGCGGCGATTGAACTCGCGCTCCAGTTTCAGCGTCTCCTTCCCCAAAACTTGCAGGATATCATCGGGGACGTTCCAGCCATAGCGGGCGTTGAGCAGGCGAGCTACCGTCCTCGGCTGCGCGGCTGCGAAGCCGAAACTGCCGAAGAGGCACGCGCCGAGCGTATCGTACCCGGCCATGTTGATCTGGGAGGTACGTGAAACATCTACCTGCACCTTCGGGTCGAGGTGGTCAATCTTGGCACGGATGGTGAGTCCGCAGGTGTGGTCCGCGCCCTGCGGCGAGGTGGCGTAGGTCACGCCGGTGCCTTTAATGGCACGCGGGTCGTAACCGGCCATCGCTTGCCCCTTGACGGCCGGGACACGCTCGACGCCGAAATGCCTGCCGGTTGCAACCGCGCCGTTCCCCAAGACGCGGCCCAGAGGCGTAGCACCGCGGATTTCATCCATCAGTTTCAGCGCCCGCTCCCCGTCACCCCAACGCATCTGACCGGCCTCGGCCGCCACGCCTAAGGCCGCGCCGACGTCAATCGAATCCAGGCCAAGATCATTTGCTTGCCAGCACAGACGCGCAATGGTATCCAGCGAATCTATGCCCAGGTTTGAGCCCATCAGGCCGATGGTCTCGTATTCGAGCGGTGCGACGATCACCTGTCCATCCCGACTGCCGACAACGTTCGAGCAGCGGATGGTGCAACCAGCCATGCAGTTGTGGGTCGGGTTGGATGGCTTGCCGCGTTCCAGCAACAGGTCGCGCATGGCTTCGCCGCTGATGGAATCCGCCTGCTCGAACAGGCCCACGGAGAAATTGCGCGTCGGCAAAGAGGCAAAGCGCTGGCACAACTGCACCATTGCCGCCGTGCCATAATCGCGGTAGGAATGGGTCTGCGGGTGATCCAGCAGGGCCTTGTTATAGATTTTCTGCGCTTCTTTATAAGCCTCTGGATCAACGATGGGCGGCTTCTGGCATCCCGCCGCATCGAAGACCACCGCTTTCAGACCCTTGCTGCCCATCACCGCGCCCAGGCCGCCGCGCGCCGCGATGCGGGAAGGGACGCGATCTTTGTCGAGGTTCTGGATGCCGGCCGCGGTCATCTTCATCTCGCCGCCGGGGCCAATCAGAGAAATAGCGACCTTCTCCCCATATTTATCGAGCAGGCGCGCCGCCGTCTCGTAAACACCCAAACCAATGAGGCCTTTAGGGTCTTCAGAGACCCTAAAGGTCGGCTCGAAGCGCGCCCCTTGCAAGCTGAGATGCAGTATCCACCAACGATCATCTTCGGGCATGTCTTCGATAATCAGCGCTTTGATACCCATCAGCGCCATTTGCAGACCGGTTGTCCCGCCGGCGTTGCTTTCCTTGATGCCGCCGGTCAGCGGGGACTTGCCGCCGACCGAGATGCGGTCGCAGGAGGAGAGCATGTGTCCCACCAACAGGCCGGGAGCAAAGATGAGCTTATTTTGTGGGCCAAGGGGGTCGCAGGTCGGTTCAACCTCATCGAGTAAGATGCGGGCCGAAAGTCCGCGCCCGCCGAGGTGTTCCCAGGCTTCGGGAACAGGTTGCCGGCTCAGGATCCGCGCGCGGACGTTGACGCGCCAGATGTCCATAGGCATTGCTCTGTCCTACTGCGCCAGAGGAAGTTCGGTGCGTTCCCCTGTAGCCTCATTGACGACCACCAATTCGCCAGCATCTTCGCGCCGCAACTGGGCATTGGCGTTCAAAAGCTCGATACCGTAGATCGTCCCATCGGGAGCCATATCCACAATGAGTTCGTCGCTGACACGGATCGCCTCAGCCTCAACCCCTTTCTCCTGGAAGCGAATATAAGCGATGTTGTAACGAGGATCATACGTAAAACGCATAGCTGCACTCCTAGAAATAACGCGTAATCACTGTGATGATCAGCCAGTCATCCGGGCCTTCCCGCACAGTGTAAGCCTCTATCTGTTTCGTCGCGTAAACTTGCCCGCGCCACAAGCGTTCGAATGGGAAATTTCGACGAAACCCTACACGCCCAAATTTGGCCGGAAACTGCTCACCAACTTGGACAGCAGCGCGGACTTCCTCTTCAGAAGCACCGCGTTCGTCATCCTTTCAAGCGCATGAGGATGAAAACGAACGGTCATAAGCGAGGGGTAATTCTAGTGCACCACTTCTTTCAGTGCTTCACCGAAAATACCGAGTGCATCACTGATCTGCTTCTCGCTGACGATCAGCGGTGGGATCCAGCGGATGCTGTTATCGAACGTGCCGCAGGAGAGCAACAGCAGCTTGCGATCCTGGCAGGCGTGGATGAGTGCCTTGGCGGTATCCTTATCCGGTTTGTTTTTGGACGTACGAAATTCGGTGGCGACCATCAGCCCCAGGCCGCGCACGTCGCCGATGACAGGATATTCCTCTTGGAGCTTCCGCAAACCGGACATCAACTGAACCCCACGCCGGGCCGCGTTGCCGATCATATCTTCATCCCGCATAGCCCGGATAGTAGCCACGCCCGCCGCGCAGGCGACGGCATTGCCGCCATACGTCCCGCCGTGTGAACCGGGCGTCCATTTTTTCATCAAGTCGAGGCGGCTGAACACGCCCGAAAGCGGCAAACCGGAAGCGATGGCTTTGGCAACGGTCATAATGTCCGGCACGACCTCAAAATGCTCCTGGGCGAACCATTTGCCGGTGCGCCCGAAGCCGGATTGGACTTCGTCAAAAATGAGCAGGATGCCATGCTTATCGCAGATTTCACGCAGTCCCTTCAGGAATGACGCCGGAGGCACCACGTAGCCGCCCTCGCCGAGGACGGGCTCAATCAAGATCGCGGCCGTCTCGGATGGCGCGGTCTGCGAGGCGAGCAGGAATTCCAACTCGTTCAAACACCACTGACTGGTAGTCTCCTCATCCCAGCCGTAGCGATAAGCGTATGGATACGGCGCGACGAAGAAACCCGCTGGAAGCGGCTGGTAACCGGCGCGGTAGATGGTCTTGGAGGTGGTCATCGCCATCGTGCCGGAGGTGCGCCCGTGGAAGCTGCCCTGGAAGACGATGATGTTCGGGCGTCCAGCGGCGGCGCGCGCCAGCTTGACCGCGCCCTCCAGCGCCTCCGCGCCAGAATTGCTGAAGAAGAAGCCGTCAATCGAGGGATGGACAATGGTGCGCAATTCCTGCACCAATTCGAGTACCGGCTTGTGGACGATGATATTGATCTGGGCATGCAGGAACAGTCCGGCCTGCTCGCGAATAGCGGCGACGACCTTCGGGTGGCAGTGACCGGTATTAGTCACGCCGATGCCGCAGGTGAAATCCAGGTAGGCACTGCCATCCTGGTCGTAGACATAACACCCCTCAGCGCGCTCGGAGACGATGGGCGTGTAGCGCGTCCAGACGGGGGAAAGGTGGGGAAAGTTATCAGAATAGAGGGTCATAGGATTTGTCTGGGGGTAGATTGGGTCATTACGACGCACCCAGAGTATAGCACAAACGGTTACGGCAGGTGCGCTGCTGCCCACTCAAGGTCGAGCTTTTTGAGCGTCGCGGCAGTCGGGATGCCATCCTTCGTCCAACCGGCCAGCTCGTAGTACTGGTCGAGAGCAGCTTCGACTTCTTCGATGTCGAGCGCGATGCCAGCTGTCGGCCCGCTGCCGGTCAGCACCTTGAAGAACTTCTTTGGCAATTTATCATCTTTACGGGCAAAACCCTCGCGGGCGTTGAACGTGCGCATCAGGTTCAGACGCCGCGCGCCGACGGTCACGAGTTCATCCACGCTGAAGTCCCATCCGGTGACCGCGCGGACAAGCTCCACCGCCTCAGTCGGCCCGTAGAGACACCAGGCCGGACCCCAGACGAACTGGCACAGCTCCAGCGAGTCCATCATGCTGTAGAAGCACTCGGTGAGATAGGCAAAGCGGACTTTCTCGAAGCCCAGGCTCATCGGGGCCTGCTTTTCGGTCAGACCCATTGGTGCCAAGTGCTGCATATACAGGTCGGAGGCGATGCCTTCCTCGTACATCCAGTCGTGCTCGCTGGATTGGTGGTCCGCCCCGAAGGGGTTGACGGCGTAGATGAGCGCCAGTGAACGCTTGGCCTGCGGCATGTGCGCCGGGGCCTCGTGATTTTTGACGGTGACCAAGAACTCGTCCGCGCCTTTGCCCCACACTTTGGCCGCCCGCGCCGAGCCTTGAGAGAGCACTTTGCCCAACGGGCCAGAATTGGTAACGATCTGCTGAAGTGTCTCCAGCAATGCTTCGGCATTGCCGAATTTAAGCTCGATGCCGCCAGTCTGCTCTTTGGTGATGATGCCCTTCTCGTAGCATTCCATGGCAAAGGCGATGGTCGCGCCGCAAGATATGGTATCCACGCCATGCTGGTTGCAAATCTCGTTCGCTTTGCAGACCGCCGCCAGGTCACTGACGCCGCAATACGAACCCATCGTGGCGAGTGTCTCATATTCAGGCCCACCATAGAGCGGATCAACCTTGTACGCGCCTTCCTTGATTTCCACAACGCGCTTGCAGCGCACGATGCAGGCGTAGCATGTATCACGGCCCTTGCTATCCTGCTTACCCTCCGCCGCGCCGACCAGGAAGGTATTGTAGAGTGTCTCACCGCCGAGCGCTTCGGCCTGCTCGAACTGACCCTCGGTGTAGTTGCGGGTGGGCAGCGAACCAAACGAGTGCTGCGGAACGACCACGCTGGCCGTGCCGTATTTGCCCAGGCCTTCCACATCCGGGTTTGCCTTCAGCAAAACCGGGCCAGTGCGGTTGAGGGCCGTCAGGGCCGCGGCGTCGGCCAGTTCGGGCTTCTTCGTGCCGCGCACCACAACCGCCTTGAGATTCTTGCTGGCCATCACCAGCCCCATGCCCGTGCGTCCATTGTTGCGGTTGCACATGCTGACCAGAGAGGAGAAAAGCACACCCTTCTCAGCGGCCGGGCCGTGTTGGAGGATTTCGATCTTCGGGTCGCCGAGCTCCTCTTTCAGCGCAGCATCTACCTCGCCAGTGACCTTGCCCATCAAATGGGCGGCATTGTGCAATTCAGCTTTGCCATCCTTGAGCAATAAGTAAACCGGCTTGGGTGACTTACCTTTGATGACGATCCCATCGAAGCCGGAAAACTTGAGCTCGGCCGGGAAGAAGCCGCCGCCCTGCGAATCGCCGATCGCCCCACTGACCGGCGACTTGGCATTGACGTTAACGCGGCTCTGGCCGGAAATCGCCGCGCCGGTGGTTACGCCGGCCATAATCGTCAGTACGTTGTCAGGACCGAGCGCGTCCGCTCCGGCGGGCATCTCGTGCAAGATGTAATGAAGCCCCATTGCGCTGCCGCCGAGATATTTTCGATAGAACGACTCGGGCGGAGTCTCGACCTCGAGCTTGCCGCGCGTCAAGTCAACATGTAAGATTTTCCCGTTATATCCGTAAGGCATATTTACCTCCTTCGTAAACTATGTGGAGATGATAGGCTGCCTGCAATTATAGGTTATTTCAAACTCACATCTCCCTAATCCTATAAGGAAAATCAAAAGCGGGCATCTTTTCCAGGAAGGGGATCGGATCGAAGGCCTCAGGCCCCACGACCCCATTTCCCTCCCAGATGCCCTCGGCCAGCAATTCCATGGCAATCGCCGGGCAGACGCCCGTCTGCCACGAAACCGCCTGGCAGCCATACTTTCCCATACTCTCGGCATTGTCGGTGCTTTGGTAGAGGTACACCTGGCGTTCCTTGCCGTCTTTGATCCCTTTGACCCAGGTGCCCACACAAGTCTTACCGGTCATCTTATCGCCCAGATGAGCCGGGTCGGGTAAACACGCTGCCACCACTTCGCTCGGCACGACCTTCACACCCTTGACGTTTACCGGCTCTTTGCTGGTAAGCCCCAACATGTGCAGAATCTTGATGGCATGGATAAATTTATCACCCAGGGCATATTTGAACGTGACCCGCTTTGTCTTGACCCAGCGCGGGATCAGCACCACTTCCTCATGCTCCACGTTGACGCATTCCAGCGGGCCGATCCCCTCCGGGAACTCGAAGATCTCCGGCTCCGAGAATAACTCGGTGGCGAACCAGCCTCTATCCTTCTCCCAGATGATTGGCGGCGAGGTGCACTCTTCGAGCGTATCCGCAATCGAAAACGCCGGGGCAAAATCGTAGCCGGCAATTTCCAAGGCCGCGCCATCGCGCACGCCGATCTCCTCGACCTCGTCGAACAGGTGCTGCTCGGCATACTTGGCGAAGAGGTCGGAAAGGCCCGGATCCATGCCCATGCCCAGGATCGCCAATAAGCCCTTCTTCTCCCAGGCCGCATGGCTGGCAAGCTGACGGCTTCCCATCTCCGCGCCAAGGCCGGTCATTGCCATATCCATATACTTGCAGCCATATTCGTACGCGGCATCGAAAAGCGAATCGGTGAAGTCCACGTTGACGGCGTTCATCAACAGGCCAACGTCATGTTTGCGCGCAACTTCAATGACCCGCTGCCTGTCACCGGCGTCCACCTGCTCGACCGGGAACCTGTCCGCCGCGCCCAGCTTTCCTCCCACCTCCTGCGCACGCGCCAGACTGTAATCTGCCAGCACCATCCTTTCAAGCCAGGGACGGCGACTGGCTGTCATCGCGATCGCCTCGCCGACACCCCCTACGCCCACGAGTAAAATCTTCATCCGCACACCTCCGAGCAAGCAGAACGAGATATTAACTCATTTGGTGATGGTTCATCATAAGTGACAATCCTTCTGTAGAAAAACACGACTAAAGTCGTTACTACGAAGTTTCATCACTTGTTTGATCCCACTACCACTCATTTTACATTTCTCTGATGCCATAAGGAAAACCGTACTCGGCCATCTTCTCCATGAACGGCACCGGATCGAGCGCCTCCGGGCCAAGCACGCCGACGCCCTTCCAGGCGCCATGCTCAACCAAGTCCCAGGCAATGACCGCGTTGAAAGCTGTCTGCGCGACGACGGCCTGACAGCCCCAAGTCCGCATACAATCTTCGTTATCAGCCACCTGGTAGAGATAAACCTGCCTTTCCCTGCCGTCTTTTCTACCCTTCACCCAGGTGCCGGCGCAGGTCTTGCCGAACATCCGGTCGCCCAGGTGGGCGGGATCAGGCAGGCAGGCCGCCACCACGTCGCGCGGGGCGATCATCACGCCCTTGACGTTGATCGGCTCTTTATTGTCCAGGCCGATCATGTGCAAGGTTTTCAGGACGTCAATGAATTGGTTGCCCAACCCATACTTGAAAGTGACGCGCTTGGTCTTGACCCAGCGCGGTATGAGCAAGACTTCCTCGTGCTCAACGTTGACCACTTCCACCTTGCCGATGCCTTCGGGGAACTCGAACACTTCCGGTTCGGAGAACGGCTCGGTCGTGAACCACCCTTTGGCTTTTTCCCAGATGACGGGTGGGTTCAGGCACTCTTCGATGGTCGTCCAGATCGAGAAGTTCGGTGCAAACTCGTAGCCTTTTACCTCGATGTTTGCCCCATCCCGGATGCCGATTTCCTCGATCTCGTCGAAGAGGTGATCCTGGGCATAGCGAGCGAAGACATCCGCCATGCCCGGCTCTACACCAATACCCACCAGCGCCAGTAATCCTTTCTCCTCCCATTTCTTGGAACGCTCGAACTGGTAATCGCCCAGCTTGATATGGGTCTTCTTGAAAGGTTCTTCCGGGTGTGGCGCGGAAAGGGTCATCGCCATATCCATGTAATTGACACCCACCTGGAAAGCCGCATCGAAGATCGGCACGTTGAAGCTCGGGTCGCAGGCGTTCATGATCAGATCAACGGCGTACTTCTTCGCCAACGCTTCGATCATTTCCTGCTTGTTCGCGTCCTCAAACTCAACCGGGAAACGCTCCCCATCCCCTAACTTGACCTGGACTTCCTTGGCACGATCCAGGTTGTAATCGGCCAACACAATCTGCTCGACCCACGCGCGCGGTTTGGCAATTTGAGCAATCGCTTCCCCAACCCCGCCTACGCCAACGAGTAAAACCTTCATTGTCAATCTCCTATTTTCTGGAATTGCTCTCACTCTTGCAAAGGACAGAACCTTCGCAAGGATTGGCTGACGGATGATCTCAAAACAATACCACCACATATCTGGTCACTCCTCTCAGAGCGACCAGATATGAATGCGCCGCAAATGTATTCTCTTACTCCTCGCCTTTGACCTCGGTCCAAATCCGGTCATAAAGCGTGGTCGCATCGCCAACGTCACGTATCGGCGTGGCATGGGCAAGGAATTCAGCCGATGGGTTGGTGCCCGCGAAATCCATGTAGGATTGGTAGAGCGCCGCGTCATACGTCTTCAAATATTCCAAGCCAGCCGTGTTCGGGCTGGAATACGGGAATTCTTCAGTGATCATGACGCTGGCTTCAGGGCTGAGAACATAGTTGATGAATGCCAGGGCAGCATCCATGTGAGGGGCATTTTTCGGGATGGCCAGGTTGTCGAACCAGATGCCGCAGCCCTCTTCTGGGCAAATATAGACAATATTCGGGTTTTCCCGATACGCCAACGCAGCGTCGCCATTCCACATGATGCCGGCCCACGCTTCACCATTCAGCAGCGCGGAATGCGGGCTGTCGCTATCGAACAGACGAATGTTCGGTTTCAGCTCGAGCAGTTTCTGCTTGGCTTCATCGAGCTGCGCCTGGTCAGTGGTATTCTTGTCATACCCGAGCGTTTGCAGCACCACACCGATGATCTCGCGCCCATCATCGAGAACGACCAGACGATTTGCAAAGGCTGGATCCCACAAGTCCGCCCAACGGGTGGGTACGAATGGCACCATCGTTTTATCGTAGGCCAAGCCGGTCGTCCCCCACTGGTACAGAACGGTGTACTTATCGCCGGGATCGTAATCGAGGTTGGTAAAGCGTTTGTCAATATTGGCAAAGTTAGGGATCTTAGAGAGGTCGAGTTCCTCTAACATGCCCTGCTTGATCATGATGGCCACAGTGTAATCGCTGGGGATGATCACATCGTACCCCGATGCTCCAGCCTGCAGTTTGGCAAGCAATTCCTCGTTGGAAGAGTAGGTGTCATAGTTGACCTTGATGCCAGTTTGGGCTGTAAAATCGTCCAAAAGCGCTTGAGGGACGTATTCCGACCAGGCGTACAGGTTCAACACTGTGGATGCCTTCTGGCCGCCGCATGCGACCAGAAGAAGGGCCAGTAATATTGATAGAGTGACTACACGATATTTTTTCATCATCTTCCTCCTGTATACTTTATTGAACTTTGCGATCATGCCCTGCGGCGCTGGGCATACTCGCTGATGAATAGGATTACGAACACGACCGCCACCCAAAGCGCGGACAAGGCGTTGACTTCGGGTGTGACCGTGAAACGTACCATCGAGAAAATGCGTAGCGGGAGCGTGGTAGATCCCGGCCCGGCTGTAAAATAGGTAATCACATAATCGTCGAGAGATAATGTGAAGGCCAACATCGCGCCTGAAAGTACGCCCGGCATGATGGTGGGAAGCGTCACCCGCCAGAAAGTGATCAGTTCGTTGGCACCCAAGTCCATGGAAGCCTCTTCGATGGATTTATCGAATCCATGCAGGCGCGCTCGCACCACAAGAGCCACAAATGGTATATTGAATGCAATGTGTGAAAGAGTGATCGTAGTCAATCCCAACTTGAATTTGATCAGGGCAAAAAACGCCAGCAGGGATATCCCCATGACGACTTCCGGGATAACGATTGGGATGTACATCAGGGTTTCCGAAGCGCCATAACCTGGGAAGTGATAGCGCTGCAGCGCCAGCGCCGCCATCGTGCCGATCACAGTAGCCACTATCGTGGCAATGAAGGCGATCATCAAAGTATTCCTGGTTGCGAGAAGCACTTGATGGTCTTTGAAAAGCTTATCGTACCACTCCAGGGTAAATCCTTCCCAACGGATATTCAGCTTCTGCTTGTTGAACGAGAAGATGATCAGGATGAGGATCGGAATGTAGATATAGGCGTACACCAAAAAGGTATAGATTCGCAGCCAGAGGGCCGGCTTCTTCTCGCTCATAACAACAGCTCCTCCCCAAAACCTGCCTTGCGGGTGTAGTACAACGTGAACACCATCGTCAAGAACATGAGAAGCATGGAGGCTGCTGCGCCGAATGGCCAATCGCGGGCGGTCAGGAACTGGTTGCGGATGACGTTGCCGATCAGCATCGTCTTCGCGCCGCCCATCAAATCCGGAACAACGAACATGCCCATCGCTGGGATAAAGACCAGGATAGTGCCCGCAATCATCCCAGGCACACTAAGCGGCAAAGTCACGCGCAGAAATGCTTTCCACGGAGGAGCGCCCAGGTCTGCAGCTGCTTCGAGTTGAGCGTTCTCGATCTTTTCGAGCGAAGTATACAGCGGCAAGACCATAAAGGGCAGGAACTCATACACCATACCAATTAACACAGCGGTTGGCGTGTAGAGGATGTTTAGCGGCTCATGAATGACGCCGATCCATTGCAGGAACGAATTCAAGAATCCCGATGAGCGCAGGATCATGATCCAGGCGTAAATGCGGATGATGAAGTTCGTCCAGAACGGCAGCAGGATGAGGAAAAGATACAGCGACCTCTGCCGAGCTGGCGCGCGGGCGATGTAGTACGCCATGGGGTAGCCGATCACGAGTGAAAGCACAGTTGTCAAGAGACCGACGAGCAACGAGTAGCCCAGGATTTTCGCATACAGTGGATCGAACAGGCGGAGATAACTTTCGATACTGAACTTATAGACTACCTCGCCGTACGTGCCGCGCGACAAGAAGCTCAATACCGTGACCAGAATGAGAGGAATGACCATGAACACGATCAGGTATGTGTTCGTCGGCCCAATGAGAAAAAGACCCTGTGCGACCGAGCTTTCGCGCAGCACCTTTTTGAGCGAAAAACGACGGACTGCCTTTCCCGGAGCCTGGGCGGTTGTCATGATACATCCTCCGGCAGCACCAGGGTGTTCTCATAAGGCAGATAGATCCGTACCGCATCCCCATCCGCGTAATACGCTTCCGGATCGAGGGTAGAAATATCGTTCTGCTCCCATGCCCGTATGCGAACATCATGACCCAAATCCAGGTCGACGCGCGTATCCGAGCCAATGTAAGCGGTGGTCACGACCTTGCCGTGCAAGAGGTTCTCCGTGCCCCTCAACCCGCTGACAGGTTTCCCATCGTCATCTGCCAGGCGGATCTTTTCGGGGCGGACGGAGACGGCCACGTTTTGCCCGGCTGAAAAGCTTCCGTGCCCGATGCCGTCAATCTCCATCGAAAGAGCAGGAATGAACACGGTGACCTTCTCTTTCGATACCTTCTTCACCGTTCCAGACAGGAAGTTCGTCTCACCGATGAAATCGGCTACAAAGCGGCAGTTCGGCCGCTCGTAAATTTCTACCGGCAAACCAATCTGCAGCGCTTTGCCTTTGTTCATCACGGCAATACGATCGGACATGGTCAGGGCTTCTTCCTGATCGTGAGTCACGTAAACGAAAGTTATGCCGACCTGTTCCTGCAAGGCCTTGAGTTCCAATTGCATCTCCTTGCGCAGCTTCAAGTCGAGGGCGCCCAATGGTTCATCCAGTAAGAGGACTTTTGGCCGCTTGACCAGCGCACGCGCCAGGGCAACACGTTGTTGCTGGCCGCCGGAGAGCTGTTTCGGCCTGCGGCGGCCCATGCCGCTCAGTTTGACCATTTCCAGGGCCTCCTCGACCCGGCGCGTGATCCCCGCTTTCGGGACTTTCTCCATCTCAAGGCCGAAAGCCACGTTCTGGAAAACGGTCATGTGCTGGAATAAGGCATAACTCTGGAAGACAGTATTGACCGGTCGTAAATAAGGCGGCGTGCGCCCCATCAACTTACCGTCAATATAAACCTCGCCATTTGTCGGCCACTCGAAACCAGCCATCAGACGAAGCGAGGTAGTCTTACCGCAGCCAGATGGTCCCAAGAGTGAAAAGAATTCACCCTGCTTGATGTGAATGGTAACATCGTCAACAGCTTTGACCTGGCCGCCTTCGGGGGTCGGAAATATCTTTATGACGTTACGCAGCTCTACTGCAAAATCACTCATGCAACGCTCCTACTCAAGACTCAGACCCTCGTTATTTCATCTGCGACATCACCATCTCGGCGGCTTCCAGCGTGCGTTGGACGTGTGTATCGCTATGCGCCGCTGACATGAACAAGGGATGGTAGCTGGCCATCATAACGTTTTGCTCACCTCAGCTACCGTATCCTGAAGGCGATTGAGCACCTCATCAATCTGCTCCTGCGTGATGACCAGCGGCGGCTCGATGCGGATGGTCTGCGCGCTGGTCAGCGTGCCGGCTACCAGCACGCCGCGCTTGAAGAGGCCCGCCGCCACTTTATAACCGGTCTCCGGCGTATGGAAGTGCTGGCCGATGAGCAAGCCCCTGCCAGTGATCTCTTTATAAACTTGCGAAAATTCCGCCGCCAGCTCCTCCAACTTCGGGATCAGGTACGCGCCTTTGGCCGCGGCCTGTTCCCACAGCCGGTCGCGCAACGTGACGTTGATAGATGCGATGGCTGCCGAGCAGGCCAGCGCGCCGCCGCCTGTGGTTGTCGTATGAATGAATGGATTCGGGTACATCATGCACTGCCAGATCTCCTCGGTCGAGCAGAATGCGCTGACCGGCATCACCCCACCGCCCAAGGATTTCGCAACCGCCAAAATGTCTGGCACAACGTTCCAATGATCCACGCCCCACAGCTTGCCTGTGCGCCCCAGCCCCGTTTGCACTTCATCAGCGATGAGCAGCACGCCGTAATGTTTGGTCGCCTCACGGACGCGCGGCCAGAAATCGTCTGGAGGGACGATGGCGCCGGCCTCGCCCTGGATCGGCTCGAACAAAGCAGCAGCGATGCCAATGCCGACCTTCTGGCAGATCTCCAACTGCCGTTCCACGGCATCTGCATCCCCAAAAGGAACGTGATACACGGGCCCGCCGTAAAGTATTCCCGCCGGAACACGGTAATCGGATTTACCCAACATGCTGAGGGAGCCCATCGTCTTGCCGTGAAAGGCCTTCGTCGCGACGATGAAGCCGGGCTTTTGTGTGTACATCTTGGCAAGCTTGATCGCACCCTCGATCGCCTCGGTGCCGCTGGCGGCAAAGAAACTGTATTTGATGTCGCCCGGCGTGATCTGCGCCATTAATCTTGCCAGCACACCGCGCAGCGGGTCAATCAGCTCCTGGCTGGGCATGGGTGTGCGACCAAGCTGCGCCCGCACCGCCGCCACCACCTCCGGATGACTCCAACCGTGATTCATCATGCCGTAGCCGCCCAGGCAGTCAATGTACTCGCGGCCGAGCACATCGCGGAAGACCGCGCCCGAACCGGTCCACTCGGCAGCGGCCCAGTCGCCGGCCTCGGTCACAGACTTACGGTAATCCAACCAGCCTTTGTTGAAATGCTCGGCGAAGTTATTCTTCGATTCTTCGATGATTTGCTTGCCTACTGACTCAGAAACTTCTTTCTTTTGAATGATATCAAGCCAGCGCTGCGAATAGGCGATGGCATCGTTGAGTGATTGTGGCATAGGGTGCTCCTTGTAAAGACCTCTCTCATCTCCCTGCCCCCTTCTCTCCCCTGCTGAGGAGAGAAGGGGGTGAGGGGGCAGAGAGGAGTCATTTCATTACCAATCCGAAACCTCGTTATACCAGGGCTTGCTCGTACCGACTTTGGCGCGCCCTTTCCACTTGCCGGACTTAGGCGCGGCCTCGATTTGCTGGCAGAGATAATCCACCTTCTCGCCGATGACAGCGCGCTGATCATCGGTCAATGCTCTGACGCCAGTCGTGGCTTCTTTGATGTGCTCCAGGTTCGTTGTTGCAGTGTAATAAAAACCCCAATCGTCGCCGAACAACTTCGCCAGATGCCTGATATTGAGGCCGTCTTTATCGCTTTCGCTCACCGGCGCGGCCAACAGTAGCAGCATGGCATCCTTCAGGTCCTTGTCATTGATCTGGACGATCTGCAATTTCTGCAGCAGCAGGTCAGTTAGCGAGACGCAATAGGGATGGAGTTCCAGCCGCCCGCGGTAATCAATCGGGTGGTTGTAGTTAAGGCGGTCGAAAAACACGTCAACCATCGGGATGCGGTCGCTGAAGAAGATGAGCCGCGTCCCACCGCTGAGCATGGCCGCCCGCTTCTCCAGCTCGTAACCCTGGGCCTCGAAGAAAGGCACGAGCTTGTTGCGGTGCTTACCATAGCCAGCAAAATCTATATCCGTGAAGACGCGCTCGCCAAGGCGTTCCATGCGGCGGTAGAGGTCCACGTAATCCGGGAAATAGTAATGCAGCGCAATCGGGCCCATCACGCGCAGGATAATACCCTGCTTCTGGGCATCATCGGTCAGGCGGCGAGCTTCTTCGAGATAGGCTTCCGGCTTGGGATATTCGTCGAGGGGGATGTCCTTGGGTAATCTGAATTTTTTATCCATATTTTTCATCTATCCTGACGTGAAGATGTAATCTTTCACCTTACCCTTTTCCAACACGATCACCGCACCTTTCAGGATTCCTTCCGAATACTCACTGCCAGGATTGATGAGCAGCGTGCGCTTCGCTTTTTGAGCGCCGCGCGACTCGTGGATATGACCATGCAAGCCGATCAGGGGCTGATACTTCTCGATCATCTTGGCTACCGCGTGGCTGCCGACATGGATCTTGTTATCAGCAGCCTGAACCAGGTTCTCATCCAATTTGGGAGCCAGGTCGAGGGCGTAACCATAAGGAGGCGCATGGAAGTTGAAAATCGCGCTCGATTTATCTTTCACTGTAGCGATCAACTCTTCCAGCATCGGCTCCAACTCCTCGTCCGGCTTCTCGCGTGGGGTGTTCCAGGGGGTCGGATTCGCCCAGGAGAAAGTGATCATCTCGTGCTCGCCGACAGACACATTCTTATTATTGCAATTAACAATTACGGCCGAATCCTCAATTACCTGATCCACTTCGAAGTGATCGTCATTACCGGCTGCCATGTAGACTTTGTAATCGGTGCCAGCCAGACGTTCGTCAGCCAGTGTGATCCACTCCTTTAAACGAGAAAGCATTAGCTGCTTGAACAGCGCGTCCACCTTCTTGGGGTCGTCGCGGAATGTCTTGAATTCCTCCGGCGTCTGGTGGGTCCAGTAATAGCCCATCATCTCGATGGTCTTCTTGAGTTTATCCAGTTCCTCCTGCGTAGCTGCCTCGGTATGCGTGCCCATCAGCGTGGTTTCCCAACCGCCGCTGGCTTTCTCGACCAGCGGCACTAAGACCTTGCCGGTCAAGTCTCCTAACAAGATACCTACGTCAACGTTATATACTTTCAAAGCATTCAGAAATTTACGATAGCAGGTGTTCGAGCCGTGAACATCGGTTACGAAGAAAATCTTGATTGGTTTTCCCATTGAGGCCTCTCCAGTGATAAGTAATCAGTTATCAGTAATCAGTGACCAATCGTTCAGACCGGCCACTGATTACTATTCACTGATAACTGATTACTAATCCGGCGGCAACTCGCCGAAGGTCATGCTGACATCCACACCGACTTGTTTGTTGCGTGCTTTCCAGTAGAAATACCAGGCGATGCCAAGCCCCCAGATGAAGACATAGAAGATGAGAGAACCTATAGCCAACCCTTCCAGATCTGGCATGACGATGAAGAAGACGAAGAGGATGGCCAGGTAGATCAGGTTCACGACCCCTCCGATGGTGACCACCGGGATGCCAAGGATCTTCCATTTCTTGTAGGGGGAGGTCTCCCAAATATGCTTGGCCTTCTTCGAGAACGGGAAGATGGCCGCCGCGATGGCTGTCACGCCAAACACTGAGACGATCTCCAAACCTGTGACCGAGAGTCCGCTCATCTGCTCCTGCCATAACGTGTATAGCAGAATGCCGATCTCTCCTAAGACAAAGCATAGGATGTGGTTCTTGACCGGCGAGGCCCAACGATAGTCAATATCGGCGAACCACTTGGGGCCCATGCGATCCATGCCCCAAGCAAACAGGATGCGCGGGAAGGCCAGGTAGGAGAGCGCCACCCACCACAGGTTGAATAGGATGAATGACAGGGCCATTAAGAACACCACAATTGCATTGTGGTTGACGACCGCGGCAAGGCCAACGAAGTGCGGGGACCAGGGAAAGGTATATCCAGCCAGGCCCTCACCCATGTTGTCCACCCAGGCCGTCGCGCTCAGGAACTCGAAGCCAACTGTACGATACAGGGCAATCGCTAGCCAAAGCATGAAGAAGGCCGGCACCAGGATGGCCGACAGATTGGCCAGGATGATGGTCTTATCCGGGCGCTTGACTTCGCCAGCAATGAAGGTGATGCAGTACGAGTAGGCGAAGAGCCACGAACCGGCCACCATCACACCCAGGGTGTCGAACCAGTTCCAGGTCTTGGGCAACACGTCACCCGCCTCTTCGATAGCCGACCGTGCCGCAGCCAAGAAGCCGTTATAATCCAACGAGCCGTACTGGACGGACAGGTTATTCCAAGCCTGGACGAAGCCAGCATGCGTGGTGAAGGTCAGCACCAGCAGGATGACCACGGTCCCAGCCACGGCCAACACCATAATGACCTTCTGCACTGCGGCAAAGAACTTCACGCCGAAGACGACGAACAGCAGGCCGATGAGGTTGACCAGGCTGGCGATCAAGAAGAGGGCAAGTGGCTGCGTGCAGAAATCGGCGGCAGCCGGCATGTTCAGGAACTGGAACAACATGACCAGGCCGGGATCCACCGTCCACGGGGCGAGGACGTAGATCCACATGATCCACACGAAGGCATTCCCGAACGACTCGGCAATGCCAATCAACGGGCTAATGATGCGCGAGTTGTAAATGTACTCGCCGCCGGAGCGCGGCATCGAGCCGCCCAGGATACCCCAAACCAGCGAAAAACCGATACCGCACAAGAGCGCAGAAAGCAGCGTGGCGATGATCAGGTTGCCGCCGGTGTACACGCCCAGACCCAGGCTGATCATGACCCACATGCTGGGAGTCAAACCCTGGTTCATGAAGCCTACGCCAAAAGCGTCGATGAATGACAGGCCGCGTACCAACCCGCTGGCCTTACGAGCAAACGCCATTTGTTCAGGCATCGTGCATTCCTCCTCCAAAAAGTTGGTTTTGGTAACTGCTCGGCCTTCCGCCTCCGCCGCCCAGCCAGGGGTTGAAACCCCTGGCTGAGGTTACGAAGCCGTCTGAAGGCGGCTGACAGTCGAGAAGTTGCCAAAGGGTTCAAAACACTGCAAGCTCTTTCTAAACAACATGAACTCTTGACAGGCTCCCGTGAACCTCCTTTCACTGATCACTGTTCACTAATCACTGCTCACTAGAATTTCCTCGTCCACTCCTTCGGCCAACGCTCGATGACGACCTTCTTCTG
>Ga0116202_10000197_pt1 | contig 31580 bp, 27 predicted proteins | sample LakKivw325mmetaG_FD_94479 | JGI IMG/M metagenome (GOLD analysis project Ga0116202, IMG submission 94479) | Anoxic lake water microbial communities from Lake Kivu, Rwanda to study Microbial Dark Matter (Phase II) - Lake Kivu water 325m metaG | ecosystem: Environmental > Aquatic > Freshwater >... | reverse complement strand
TTGCTCCACCTCGACTGGCTGCGCGTGCTGGCGATGAGCGCCATCTTCCTGTTCCACAACATGCGGGCCTACGACTTCGACGACTGGCACATCAAGAACGATGTGACCACCCAGTTCGCCACCTCGTACATCGAGCTAAGCAACTTCTGGATGATGCCGCTCTTCTTCGTGCTCTCCAGCGCGGCCATCTACTACTCGCTCCGCTCCCGGACGGCCGGCGAGTTCGTGAAGGAGCGCTTCCTGCGCATCGCGGTGCCGTGGCTCGGCCTCGGCATGTTCGTCTTCGGGCCGCTGCAGGTGTACCTCGACCGCTATTCTCACGGCGTCTTCACCGGCAACATCATCGAGTTCATGCCGCACTACTTCGAGGGCATCCAGGGGCTGGGCGGCAACTTCGCCCTCTTCGGCGTTCACCTCTGGTACCTGGCGATACTGTCCATGTTCATCGTCGTCATGCTGCCGTTCCTGCTGCCGCTCGGCAGCCAGCGCCGCAGCCTGCTCTCGCGGCTTTCGCCGTACTGCCGCCGCGCCCCGGTCCTCATCCTGCTGTTTGTGCCTCTGGCGCTGGCCTCGTTGCTGGCCGACGCGATCGGCATGGCCTTCACGCGCGAGATGGGGAGCTGGGACCTGTTCTCCTACCTGCTGTACTTCACCTACGGCTACCTGCTGCACAGCGACCCGCAGGTGCAGCCGACAATCGACCGGCTGCGCCGGCCGATGCTTGTCACGGCGGTGGTGATGATACTGGTGGTCGGGGCGATGGAGCCGTCAGGCTCCTGGACGTGGGCCGCGGCCCGCGCGTTGTGCGCCTGGTCGTGTGTGCTCACCATCCTGGGCTTCGGCCATACGCGGCTGAACTTCACGAACCGGTTCGTCAGGCACGCGAACGAGGCTGTCCTGCCGTTCTACATCCTGCACCAGCCGGTCATCGTAGTTATCGCCTACTTCGTGGTGCAGCTTGCCGCGCCGGCGCCGCTCAAGTACCTGCTGACCGTAGTCTCCTCGTTCGCCGTCATCGTGGCGCTCTATGAGTACGTGGTTCGGCCCGTGGGCGTGCTGCGTTTCCTCTTCGGCATGAAACCGAAGGCGAAGCGCGCGGCTGCGACGGCGAAGGCGTAGCGGGAGCAACGTTCCGGAAGGCGGTTCCCTACGGGCAATCCCAGCCGCCGGCCGCCGGGACGAACTCGCAACCGGCCCAGCGTCCGTCTGCGTATGCTATGGCTGTGGTCAGCTTCCCGCCGGCGACGGTGTACATGGCCTGAAGACGCCCGGGGTTCAGCAGGTACTTCTCGACGTCCTCCGAGCTGCCGTCGCCCACGATACCGTCCCAGGTGCTCAGGTTGTGCGCCTGCATGTAGGCGACGACCGCGGTCTGGACCTGGTGCGCCTCGGAGTTCGCCGAGTCCTCCTTGCCGGTGCCGGTGAATCCGGTGATGTTGAGGATGACGATGGCGACGATGATGGCAAGAACGCCTACGACCACCAGGATCTCAACGAGCGTGAAGCCGAGTTCAGCCGGACCGAAGCGACGGCCGCCGCATGGTTTCGCACCATGCGGCAGACTGTGGGATGCGGCGCACAGTCGCCGCGCCGGGCGCCCACCTCGCCCTTTCTTCTCCCACTTTCCCAAGAGCATCTCGCTGCGCCCTGATTCCTCCTATGCCGGCTCTCCCGGGAAGTACTGGCAGGTGGCGTCCGGTATCACGGCCACCCTGGCCGAGCGGCCGTAGGTCCGCTCCAGCATGGCGCGCACCTCGGACCAATCTCTGGCCCAGTTCACGCGGTCGTAAGGGGCGATGTAGTCCATCCCGGTCCGGTCAGGGTACGGCGCCAGGATAGTGAGTCGAGAGGTGTTCCGCGGCAGCGCCGCCTTCGGTGCCCACGTCCGTCCGCCGAGGTTCTCGCCCCAGCTCCGGCTGACGTAGTGCGGCCACTGGCCCTCGGGCGTGACCACGATGAGCACCATGTCGCCGCCGGCTGACTTGAGCAGCGGCCCGGCGACCCGCGGCGCCGGCGGAATGCCGTTTGCCTTGAAGTAGCAGTTCGCGATGACGATGTCGCAGTCGCCCACGTACTCCGTCGCGTAGTGCTTCCTCGCAGCCGCGACCCCCTGCAGGTGCTCTTCGACCACGTCGCCGACGAAGAGCGAGGTCACCTCGCGCTTCAGGTTCAGCAGCGCATCTATCTTCACGTCGAGTCCCGCCATGCGCGCCGCCTCGTCCATGTCGGCCTTCACCACGTTCCCCTCGTACCTGCCGATATCCGTCCGACCCGGGCCCCCGTACTTGTTGTGGTTGACGCCGATGGTCTCGATTGAGGCGACGCCGGGCAGGATGATCTTGGGACCGCCGCTGAACCCGGTGATGAGGTGCGGCATGATGGAGCCGATGCCTATCTTCAGGTCGCAGCGCATCACTTCGGTGTTGATGGCCACGGGCGTGCCGCGAATGGTCGTGCCGAGGGGCGTGCACAGTTCGTAGGGGTTGTGGTTGTAGACCAGGAAGCGCCCCATCACGTCGTCGCCGAGCTTCTTCCGCAGCGAGACGCCATCCATGGCGCCGTGGGCGCCCAGCGCCGCCACGAACCGGATGTCGCTGTCGGCAATGCCCGCGCGGGATAGCTCCTCGAGGATGTACGGCAGGATGGTTGCCACCGGCGTCGGCCGGCACGCATCGTCGAACAGGATGGCGACCCGCTTCCTGCCCCTGGCCAGCTCGCGTACCGTGCGGGTGCCGATGGGCTGCGCGAACGCCTTCCGGAAGCCTTCGTCGTCGAGGCCCGGCGCGTCGGCGCCCTGCGACCGGCACACGGTCACGCTCCACGCGGCCGGGAGGTCGATCTCGAGCGTGGTGTCTCCGTACCACGCCAATTGCGGGAGACGCACGACGGTCGAGTCGTTCACGAGCCCTCCTCCTCTCTCGGCGCCTGCCGAGAAGGACGGTGAGGAGCACACCATCACCGTCAAGGGCATTATGTGACCGAATCGCTCCAGGGGCAAGGGGCCGGGGCCCTTGACGGCGAAGAACGGGCGGAGAACCCGTCTGCAGAGTTCCCTGCCCGGTTCGCCGGCCCGCTCTCGCGAGCCGGTTCACGACTGGCTAGCGCTTGGAGGGCTTCAGGACGGCCTCTGCGACGAGTTGCCCCATCTCCTTCGTGCCAATGGGCGCCACTCCCTTGCCCGCGATGTCCGCGGTGCGGTAGCCCCTGCTCAGCACGGTTTCGACGGCGTCTTCGATGACCCTGGCCTCTTTGACCAGGCCCAGCGAGTAGCGCAGCAGGAGCGCGGCGCTCAGGATGGTAGCCAGCGGGTTGGCTATGTCCATGCCGGCGATGGTTGGCGCCGTGCCGTGGATCGGCTCGTAGAGGCCGAAGACTCGCCCCTTCGGCGCACCGGATATGCTGGCGGAGGGAATCATGCCGAGGCCGCCGCCCAGCACCGACGCCTCGTCCGAGAGGATGTCACCGAACGTGTTGTCCATGACGAGCACATCGAAGCTGCGCGGGTTGCGGATGAGCTCCATGGAGCAGGCGTCCACGAAGAGGTGCTGCAGCTCGACGTCCGGGAAGTCGGCCGCGACCTCGATGGCCACCGTCCGCCAGAGGCTGGAGGTCTGCAGGACGTTGCTCTTGTCGACCGACGTGAGCTTCTTCCGGCGACCCCTCGCCAGCTCGAAACCGGCGCGGACGACGCGCGCAATCTCCTGCTCCGTGTAGGCCATCGTATCGATGGCGCGCCTGCCTTCGGGCTCTATCCACTGCTTCCGCGGCTCGGCGAAGTACAGGCCGCCGATGAGCTCCCGAAGGATGATGAGATCGACCCCTTCGATGGTCTCCGGCTTCAGCGGCGTCGTGTTGAGCAGCGACTTGAAGGCCTTGACCGGACGCAGGTTCGCATAGAGCTGAAGCTCCTTGCGGATGCGGAAGAGCCCCCGGTTCGAGGGAATCTTGCCGCCCACATCGTCCCACCTCGGGCCGCCGACAGCGCCGAACAGAATGGCATCGCACTTGCGGGCGGTCTGAAACATCTCCTCCGTCAGGGCGGTTCCGGTGGCGTCGATGGCGGCGCCGCCGATGAGCCCCTCATGGAAGACGAACTCGTGCCTGAAACGGTTGCCCGTGGCGCGCATCACTCGCGCCGCCTCAGCGCAGACCTCGGGGCCGATGCCGTCACCTGGCAGGTATGCTATGTCGAAACGCATGCGTCTCCTCTCTTGCGGCGCAGCAGGGCGCGCCCAGGCAAGCTATCCTACTGTGCTGTCTCGCAGCGGGTTGCCGGCTCGCCGGGGAAGTACTGGCTGGTCGCATCGGGTATCACGGCCACCTTCGCCTTCTGGCCATAGGTCTTCTCGAGCATGGCGCGCACGTCCTGCCACGTTCGTGCTCGGTTGACCTGGTCGTACGGCGCCGTCCAGTCGGCGCCGACCCGGTCTCCGTAGGGCGACATGATGGTCAGACGTTTCGTGTTCGGCGGCAGTGCGGCCCTCCTGCACCACGTGCGCCCGCCCGTGTTGGCGCCGAAGGTGCGGTCGAGGTAGTGGGTTATCTGCCCCTCGGGCGTGATGGCGATGAAGACCATGTCACCGCCGCTCGATTTCAGGAATGGGTGCGAGATGCGGGGGGCGAGAGAGACCTCGTTCGCCTTGAAATAGCAGTTGGCAACGACGATGTCGCAATCGCCGACAAAGCCGGCCGCGTAGTGCGTCTTCGCCAGCTTCACACCCTCGCGGTGTTCCGCAATGACATCGCCCACGAACAACGCCGCGACCTCACGTTGCGGATTCAGGATGGCATCCACCTTGACGTCGAGGCCCGCCAGCCGAGCGGCCTCGTCGATGTCCTTTCGCGCCAGATTGCCGTCGTACTTGCCGACGTCGACCGTCGGAGTGTTCTCGAACTTGTTGTGATTCACCCCGATGGTGTCGACTGACGAGACGCCCGGCAGGATGATCTTACCCCCTCCGCCGAAGCCGGCAAGCGGGTGCGGCACGATGGAGCCGATGCCTATCTTGAGGTCGCAACGCATCACTTCGCTGTTCACCGCAATGGGAACGCCCTGGCTGGTGCTGCCGAGCGGCGTGCAGAACTCGAACGGGTTGTGGTTGTAGACGAGGAAGCGCGCCAGCGGCTCGTCGCCCAGCTTCTTGCGCAGGGAGACGCCGTTCATCGCCCCGTGCGCGCCGGTGGCAGCGACAAGGCGGATGTGCTCATCTGCGATGCCGGCCATTGCCAGTTCTTCCAGGACGTAGGGCAGGAGCGCGTGCGCCGGCGTGGCCCGGGTGAGGTCGTCGAAGAGGATGACAACCTCCTTCCTGTCCCTTGCCAGCTCGTGAATGGTCTTCGTGCCGATGGGGCTGGCGAATGCAGCCCGGACGCCGGCTTCATCGAGCGGCGGCGCCTTGCAGCCGTGCGTGCGGCAAACGGTCACGTCCCAGGAGTCCGGAAAATCGATATCCAGCGCGGTATCGCCATACCACGCCATCTGCCGGAGTTGCACCGTCTGTGAGCCGCTCATCTCAACTTCCCTTCACGTTCCGCGCCAAATGAGCCCGCGCAAGCGACCCTACTGTGCTGTCTCGGAGCGGGTAGCCGGCTCGCCGGGGAAGTACTGGCTGGTAGCATCGGGTATCACGGCCACCTTCGCCTTCTTGCCGTAGGTCTTCTCGAGCATCGCGCGCACGTCCTTCCAGCTCCGGGCGCGCGTGACCCTGTCGTACGGCCCGGTCCAGTCGGCCCCGACCTTGTCCGGGTAGGGCGACAGGATGGTGAGGCGCCGCGTGTTCTGCGGCAGCGATGCCCTCTCGAACCAAGTGCGGCCGCCCATGTTGTGGCCGAAGGTCCGCCCCAGGTAGTGCGTCATCTGCCCCTCGGGTGTGACGGCGATGATGACCATGTCGCCACCGCTCGATTTCAGGAACGGATGGGCCACACGCGGCGCCAGCGTAACCTCGTTCGCCTTGAAGTAGCAGTTCGCTATAACGACGTCGCAGTCGCCCACGAACTCGCCGGCGTAGTGCGTCTTCGCCAGCTTCACGGCTTCGCGATGCTCCTCGACCACGTCGCCGACGTAGAGCGCCGACACCTCGCGCCTCAGGTTGAGGATGGCGTCCACCTTGACGTCCATGCCCGCGATCCGGGCGGCCTCGTCGATGTCGGCCCGGGCGATGTTGCCTTCGTACTTGCCGACGTCGACCGTCGGCGAGGAGCCGAGCTTGTTGTGGTTCACGCTGATGGTCTCCGCCGAGGAGACGCCGGGGAGGATGATCTTGCCGCCGCCACCGAAGCCGGCCAGCGGGTGCGGCACGACGGAGCCGATGCCTATCTTCAGGTCGCAGCGCATGACTTCACTATTGACAACGATAGGTACGCCGTGGCTGCTTGTTCCCAGCGGCGTGCAGAACTCGTACGGGTTGTGGTTGTAGATGAGGAAGCGGTCCATCGCCTCCTCTCCGAGCTTCTTGCGGATGCAGACACCGTTCATTGCGCCGTGGGCGCCGACCGCCGCAACGAGGCGGATGTGGTCGTCCCGGATGCCCGCCTTCGACAGCTCTTCGAGAACGTACGGCAGCAGCGTGTGCGCCGGCGTGGCGCGGGTGAGGTCGTCGAAGAGGATGACGACCTCCTTCTTGCCCAGCGCGAGGGCGCGAATGGTCTTCGTGCCTATCGGATTGGCGAAGGCCTTCCGTATCCTGGAGTCGTCGAGAGCCGGTGCTCCGTGCCCGCGTGCGTGGCACACCGTCACGTCCCACGATTCCGGGAAGTCGATGTCCATCGTGGCATCGCCGTACCACGCCATCTGAGGAAGCGTTACCGTCTGAGAGTCGATCATGAGAGGCTCTCCTTCCCTGCGGCTGGTCGCCGATGACCGGCTGCCTTGGCGCCCGGCCGGACCTTCCTTCCGTGTGAGCGACTACTGTACACTGTTTTCGGAAGGTCTTCATCTCAGGATGCGCCGGGCAGGGGACCGGTCGCGACTGCCGGCAGGCGCCGGGCACAAGGCGCAGCAGAGAGGAGCGGACGTGAGCGGTGAGACGGTGAACCACAAGACCTGCCCCACCATAGGGGCATGCGGCATAGACTGCGGCCTGTGCCCGCGGTACCAATCGAAGAGCGCCAGCAGGTGCCCCGGCTGCGCGGCGGAGGGCTTTCTCGATGCCGGCGGACAGTGGTGCAAGATAACCCGCTGCGCAGTGCGGGACCGCGGCTACGAGACGTGCGCCGACTGCCCTGAGTTTCCGTGTCACCGCTTCGAGGGCTGGGACAAGGGCGACTCCTTCGTCAGTCACCTGAAGTCCATCGCGAACCTGCGGGCCATCAAAGAGCGCGGCATCGAGGGCTTCGAGGCGCAGCAGCGTCGCCGCATCGAGCTGCTCCAGGCCATGCTCGGTGAGTTCGATGAAGGGCGCTCGAAGAGCTACTGCTGTGCGGCGTGCGCCCTGCTGCCGCTCGACGAGCTGGAGACGGCGCTGGGCGAGGCGCGCAAGGAATCGGATGCGACCGGTATCCCCGGCGATGACAAGAAGAGCCGTGCCGGTGTCCTTCACCGTGTGCTCGATGCCGCTGCCGAGCGGCTGGGCATCAGCCTCAAGCTTCGGAAGTGAGCGACGCCGCTCATCGGGCGGGAGATCCGCGCCACCTGGTCCTGCTGTCCTGTCGTGTCTTGTCCTTCCCGAACGACGTACTGTGAGGCTCGGCGGCATCACTGCATGTTGCGGCCGGGTTGGCGGCAGTGCCGGATGCCTGTTCCGTCAAGGGCGATGCCAAGTGTTGACAAAACGAGACAAGTGAGTTGACAAATAACACGCCGTCAGTTGACAATGCCGGGCTCAAGAGTTGACAAAATCCGCCGGATTGTTGACAATGTGACGTCAGTGAGTTGACAATATCGCAAGAAGCGGCGAGGCGGTGCGCAGTGAGTGAGGCAGGCGAGCCGGAGAGCCGTCGGAGAGAGGCGACAGAGGTTGATGCCTTCATCCTCCAAAACGTCGAGAGTCATCCAGGCGACGTTGTCCGGCTGGCGAGTGACAGATTTGGCCTCAGTCGCCAGATGGTCAATCGTCACATGGATCGCCTGGTCGCCGATGGACTCCTTGAGGCGCAAGGGAGAACACGCGGACGCCGGTACGTGTTGCGCCGCACTGTCGATGCCCACTGCACCATCGGCATCGACGCGGGCACGGCCGAGGACGAAGTCTGGCGCCGCTATGTCGCGCCGCACCTTGCCGGATTGCCGAGAAACGTGCTGCAGATCTGCGAGTTCGGCTTCACTGAGATCTTCAACAATGTCATCGAGCACTCGGAAGCCGGCAAGGCGCGCATTCTCGTGCAGAAAGACGCTGTCAAGGTTCGTCTGGCGGTGTTCGACTACGGGATAGGCATCTTCAATAAGCTGGCTCGGGACTTGCAGCTTGTGGATGCCAGGTTCGCACTCATGGAGCTGTTGAAGGGCAAGCTGACCACGGCACGAGACCGTCATACCGGACAGGGCATCTACTTCACGGCACGAGCGTTCGACCGCTTCACGCTGGCCTCAGGCAGATTGCGGTTCTCTCACTACAGGGAGGATGACTCGTTCCGTGTGGTCGTGGAGGGGCGTGAGTACGAGGCGAGAGGCACCACGGTGGACATGCAGATTGCGGTGGCATCATCCACAAGTCTCTCCGATATCTTCGACAGGTTCGCCGTTCCGGATGTGGACGGGTTCGGTCGAACCCAGGTCTACGTCAAACTGGCGGGGTACGAAGACGAGGAGCTCGTGTCGCGCTCTCAGGCGCGAAGGCTGGTGGCGAGATTAGACGAGTTCGATGAGGTCGAACTTGACTTCGAGCGCGTCGAACTCATCGGTCAAGCGTTTGCCGACGAGCTGTTTCGCGTGTTTCCGGCCAACCATCCGGGCGTGCGACTTGTGTCGAGGAACGCAAGCCCTGCGGTTGCCAGGATGATTCAATGGGCCGAGGCGGGCCGTTCTGTAGAGCAGCCGCGGCTGCCATTCTGACGCCACTGCAGAACGGAACCGCCGGCAACTCCACCTGCCGTCACCACTTTCGGTTCCCTGCTCTCGTCATGACCCGCCCTGGAGCTCTTGACTCGGCGTCCCGCCGCCACTTGACAGACCTGTTGACGACTGACTACCATACTAGACCATAGCTGAATACGACAAAGGCTTCGAACGGGACTAGTAGGTCCCCAGGCGGGTCTCAGAGAGCCGGGTAAGGTGTGAGCCGGCGGCCGCGCGGGGAGTGAATGGACCCGGGAGCCGCAGACCGAAAGGCTTCGCCGAGTAGGGACTGCCGGAAGGGCACCGTTAGCAGAGCCCAGGGTATAGCCCCCGCAACGGGCGGTACCTGACAAGAGGTGGCCGTGCATCTGGTCTTGCACGGTCAACCAGGGTGGCACCACGAAGGGTCAAGGCCCCTCGTCCCTAGGGACGAGGGGCCTTTTGTTTTCCCGGAGCGAGAGAAGGAGGACTTGAGATGTACTACCCGGCTATCGAGGACGTGCGACGCTACGCGAGAGGAGGGGCGTGGGTGCCCGTCTGGCGTGAGGTCGTCGCGGACCTCGAGACGCCGGTGTCGGCGTTCCTGAAGGTTCACCGCGACGGCCCGTGTTTCCTGCTGGAGAGCGTCGAGGGTGGACAGCGCCTGGCCCGCTACAGCTTCATCGGCACCGAACCGTACCTGGTTCTCACCGGCCGGCACGGCGATGGCGACGAGCCGCTTGCCAGGCTGGCGAGAGAGATGGAACGACACAAGGTTGCTCACATTCCGGGCCTGCCACGCCTGTGTGGCGGGGCGGTCGGCTACCTCTCCTACGAGACAGCCGCGCGATTCGAGCGTCTCCCCGTTCCCGAGAGCGATCCCCTGGGACTGCCCGAATCCTGCTTCATGTTCGTGCACACGATGCTCATCTTCGACCACGTGACGCACACCATCAGGATTCTCAGCCATGTCATGCCGGAGGACGATATCGACCGCGCCTACGCTGAGGCCGTCGAGCGCATCGAGGACCTGGCCGGCCGGCTCGACGAACCGCTCGAACCCGAACGACGCATCGGCACGCAACCCCTGCCGGATACCGCGCCGGAATCCAACTTCACGAGGGCAGGCTTCGAGGCGGGAGTTGTGGCGGCGAAGGAGCTTATCGCCGCGGGCGAGGCTATCCAGGTCGTCCTCTCACAGCGGCTCAGCCGGCCGACGTCCGCCGAGCCGTTCGACATCTACCGCTCGCTGCGCAGCATCAACCCCTCGCCGTACATGTTCTACCTGGACTGCGGCGGCTTCCAGCTCGTCGGCGCCTCTCCGGAGATACTCGTCCGGGTCGAGGATGGGAAGGTGATGACGCGCCCGCTGGCGGGCACGCGGCGGCGCGGCAGGACGCAGGAGGAAGACCTCGCGCTCGAAGCTGAGCTGCGCAGCGACGAGAAGGAGCGCGCCGAGCACATCATGCTGGTCGACCTCGGCCGCAACGACATCGGCCGCGTGAGCGAGCCCGGCTCAGTCGAGGTACGCGACCTCATGGACGTCGAGCGCTATTCCCACGTCATGCACCTGGTGACACATGTCGAAGGGCGACTGCGCAACGACCTGACCGCACTCGATGCGCTCCGGGCCTGCTTTCCTGCGGGAACGGTCTCGGGTGCACCCAAGGTCCGGGCAATGGAGATCATCGCAGACCTGGAGACGGACCGGCGCGGCCCGTATGCCGGCGCCGTCGGCTATCTCTCGTTCTCCGGCGCCATGGACATGGCCATCACCATCCGGACCATCGTGATGTCGGATGGCATGGCATACGCGCAGGCCGGCTGCGGTCTGGTGTACGACAGTGTGCCGGCGAACGAGTACGAGGAGACGCTCAACAAGGCCGGAGCGCTGCTCAAGGCAATAGCACTGGCGGAGGCCGGAAGAAAGGGACAGGAGGCAGGACGTGTTGCTGCTCATCGATAACTACGACAGCTTCACCTACAACCTGTATCAGTACCTCTGCGAACTGGGACAGGAGGTCGTCGTCGTGCGGAACGACGAGGTGACCGCCGATGAGGTTGCCGGCATGGCACCCGGGCGCATCGTCGTCTCTCCCGGCCCGTCGAATCCGGAGCACGCGGGCATCTCGAATGAGGTCATCCGGCGCTTCGGCCGGCACACTCCTATCCTGGGCGTCTGCCTCGGTCACCAGTGCATCGGCTACAGCTACGGCGGCATCGTCGACCGGGCGCCCGAGGTGCGCCACGGCAAGACGTCCGCCATCTACCACGACGGCGCGGCGCTCTTCTCCGGCTTGCCGAACCCGCTCGCTGCCATCCGCTACCACTCGCTCGTCGTCGAGCGTGAAGGGCTGCCCGATTGCCTCAAGGTCACCGCGTGGACGGCGGACGGCCTCATCATGGGGCTGCAGCACAAGGAGTACCCCGTCCAGGGCGTGCAGTTCCACCCGGAGTCGTTCATGACTCAGTCGGGAAAGGAACTGCTGCGGAACTTCGTCGAAGGAGCAGGAAGATGATACGGGAAGCGATTGCGGAGATAGTCGCCGGGCGCTCTCTGAAGACGGACGAGGCCGCCCGGGTCATGGATGAGGTGATGCAGGGAGAGGCCACGCCGTCGCAGATAGCTGCGTTCGCCGTGGCGCTCTCCATGAAAGGCGAGACGCCCGAGGAGATGGTCGGACTGGCGAGGACGATGCTCGCCAACGCCGTGCGCATCGACCCCGGCGCAGAGCTGGACACGTGCGGCACGGGAGGTGACGGCTCGCACAGCTTCAACATCTCGACGGCGGCCGCCTTCGTCGCGGCTGGAGCCGGCGTGAGGGTGGCCAAGCATGGCAACCGCGCCATGAGCAGCAGGTGCGGCAGCGCAGACGTGCTCGAGGCGCTCGGCGTCCGGCTGGACCTGAAGCCGGCGGAGGTGGAGCGATGCATCCGGGAAGTCGGCATCGGCTTCCTCTTCGCGCCAGCCTTCCATCCCGCGATGCGCCACGCCAGTGCGCCGCGCCGCGAGGTCGGCGTCCGCACGGTGTTCAACGTGCTTGGGCCGCTGTGCAACCCCGCCGGACCGCGGGCGCAACTGCTTGGCGTCGCGACTCCGGCGCTGCTGCCGAAGATGGCCTTCGTCCTCGGCCAGCTCGGCTGCGGCAGGGCGATGGTCATCCACGGGGAGGATGGCATCGATGAGCTGACGCTGCGGGGCAGGTCGCTGGTCTGCGAGATGGACGGAGGCAAGCTGTCCAGCTACGAGGTACGCCCCGAGGACTTCGGCGTGGCCGGCGACGCCGGCGGTGACTGCCCCGGCGGCTCATGCGAGCAGAATGCAGCGCTGCTCAGGGACGTGCTCTCGGGCGCCCCCGGACCGTACCGCGACGTGGTTGTGATGAACGGTGCTGCCGCGCTCCGCGTCGCGGGCGTGGCGCGCGACCTGAAAGACGGCGCCGCCATCGCGCGAGACGTGCTCGACTCCGGCCTGGCGCGCGCGAAGCTTGAACGGCTGGTCGGCTTCTGCCGCAGCACCGCGGAGGCGACGGCATGACCCGGCTCGACGAGATAGTAGAACGCACCTGCGCGTCGCTCGAAGAGCGGAAGCGCGCCATGCCGTATGCCGTGCTCGAACGGATGGCAGGTGACCGGCCGCCCGCCCGGGACCTTGCCGTCGAACTGGGCGGACGCGGCATCGCGCTCATTGCCGAGATTAAGCGAGCCTCGCCGTCGCGAGGGCTCATCCGCGATGGCTTCGACGTCGTCGAGCAGGCGCGCACGTACGCCGCGAGCGGCGCCGCCGCCATCTCCATCCTGACGGAGCAGGACTTCTTCCACGGCTGCCTGGCGGACCTCGCGGCGGTGGCGGACGCGTTCGGCAACGAGCGGCCGGCGCTGCTGCGCAAAGACTTCATCGTCGACCCGTACCAGGTGGTCGAGTCCCGGGCGTACGGCGCGGACAGCCTGCTGCTCATCGCGGCACTACTCCCCCTGTCCCTGCTGCGCGAACTCCTCGGCCTCAGCCACGGCCTGGGCATGCGCTGCCTCGTGGAGGTACACGACGAAGCGGAGCTTGAGGTCGCTCTCCGCTGCGACGCGCGCATCGTCGGTATCAACAACCGGGACCTGAGGTCGTTCCAGGTCGATCTGGCCACGTTTGAGCGGCTGCGCCCGCTCGTGCCACCCGGACTGCTCGTCGTGGCGGAGAGCGGCATCCGGGAGCGCGCCGATGTCGAGCGGCTCGCCCGGTGCGGGCTGGACGCGGTACTTGTGGGCGAGGCGCTGATGAGAGCGGCCGATGCGGCCGCGAAAGCGAGGGAGCTGCGATGTGTCGCGTGAGAGTGAAGATCTGCGGTCTGCGCGCCGAGGGGGACGTCGTTGCGGCGGCGGTCGCCGGCGCGGACTACCTTGGCTTCGTCATGGCGCCCAGCCGGCGACGCGTCTCGCCGGACGAGGCGCGGTCCCTTGTTCGTGAGGCGCGACTGGTCGGTCGCGCCGTCTACGCCGTCGGCGTGTTCGTCGGCGCGGCGGCGGACGACGTGAACCGCGCGGCGGACTACTGCGGCTTCGACTTTGTGCAGTTGAGCGGCGGCGAGGACGCGGCGTACTGCCGGCTGCTGGAACGGCCCCTCATCCGCGTGCTGCACGTCGCCCCGGGCAGTCGGGCCGCCTCGCTGTGCGACGAGGTGGAACGGGCGGAGGCAGCGCTGCCGGGGGGCAGATTGCTCCATATGCTCGATACCGGCACAGCTTCAGCGGCAGGCGGAACAGGATGCGCGTTCGATTGGAGCATCGCGCGGGAAGTCACGTCGAGGCATCCGGTCATGGTGGCCGGCGGACTCACTCCGGACAACGTCGAAGAACTCGTACGGTCAGCACGGCCCCTCGGTGTCGATGTCTCGTCCGGCGTCGAGCGGGAGGGCGCCAAGGACCACGAGTTGATTCGGGCCTTCGTCGCGGCGGTGCGGCGGGCCGAGAAGGAGGTGGCACATGCGGGCTGCAGCGTTGCCTGACGGCAGAGGGTACTTCGGGATGTGGGGCGGAAGGTTCGTTCCCGAGACGCTGGTGCCGGCACTCGACGAGTTGACCGCAGCCTTCGAGGCGCTGTCCGGCGATGCGGCTTTCTGGTCCGAGTTCGCGTCGCTCTGCCGGGACTACGTCGGCCGGCCGACGCCGCTGTACCGCGCCGGCGCGCTCACTCGCCACTGCGGCGGCGCCGCCATCTACCTGAAGCGAGAGGACCTGGCACACACGGGAGCGCACAAGATAAACAACGCCCTGGGACAGGGACTGCTGGCCCGCCGCATGGGCAAGCACCGCATCGTGGCCGAGACCGGCGCCGGACAGCACGGCGTCGCCACTGCGGCCGTATGTGCGATGCTCGGGCTGGAATGCATCGTCTACATGGGCGAGGACGACGTTCGACGGCAGTCGCTGAACGTCCTGCGCATGAAGCTGATGGGCGCGGAGGTGCGCCAGGTCGCGGACGGCAGCCGGACGCTCAAGGATGCCATCAACGCCGCGATTCGTGATTGGATAACGAACGTCTCGACCACGCACTACCTGCTGGGGTCCGTGGTTGGACCGCATCCGTATCCCTCCATCGTGCGCGACTTTCAGTCGGTCATCGGCAAAGAGACGCGCGAGCAGATGCTCGCGGCTACGGGGCGATTGCCCGACTGCGTCGTGGCCTGCGTCGGCGGTGGCAGCAACGCCATGGGCATCTTCCATCCGTTTCTGGGCGATGCCTCCGTCAGCCTGCTCGGAGTTGAAGCCGGCGGCAAGGGACTGGCGACAGGACGACACGCCGCCTCGCTGGCGGCGGGACGCGACGGCGTGCTGCACGGGGCGCGCTCCTACCTGCTGCAGGATGAGCACGGGCAGGTGCTGGAGACGCACAGCATCTCCGCCGGGTTGGATTACCCGGGAGTCGGCCCGGAGCACAGCTACCTGAAGGACAGCGGCCGGGCAACATATGTCGCAGTGGACGATGCCGAGGCGCTTGAAGCATTCAAGCTGCTCTGCCACACGGAGGGCATCATCCCCGCGCTGGAGTCGGCGCACGCCGTGGCGGCAGCGGTCCACGCAGCGGGAAGGCTGGGCGCCGGCAGAAGTGTCGTCATCAACCTGAGCGGGCGTGGCGATAAGGACATGGGCATCGTCAGCGATGCGCTGGAGGTGAGACTGTGAGCGGTGTAGCAAGGGCATTCGCCAGACCCGGCCGCAAGGCGCTGATAGCCTACGTGACCGCCGGCTACCCGAGCGTCGAGGCGACCCTCGCCGTGGCGCCGGTGCTGGAGCGCAACGGCTGCGACCTCATCGAGATGGGCATCCCCTTCTCCGACCCGCTCGCGGACGGCGCGACGATACAAAATGCCAGCTTCCGGGCGCTGTCCGGAGGAATGACGCCGGCGAAGTGCATCGAGCTAGCCCGTGCCCTGAAGGAACAGGTGGAAGTGCCCCTGGCCTTCATGAGCTACTACAACCCGCTGTTGAGCTACGGGCTGGACTGCTTCACGGCGGACTGCGTCTCGGCGGGCGTAGCCGGACTCATCGTGCCGGACCTGCCCCCGGATGAGGGCCGGGAGTTGCAGCGCTTCGCGCGGCCGCGCGGCATCGACTGCATCTACCTGCTGGCGCCGACGAGCACGGACGAGCGCATCCGCCTTGTGTCGGAATGCTCCTCCGGTTTCATCTACCTCGTCTCGGTGGCCGGCGTCACCGGCACCCGTGAGACGCTGCCTGAGGGGCTCGAGGCTTTCGTGAGCCGCGTTCGGCCGGTCGCCCGCCTGCCCCTCTGCGTCGGCTTCGGCGTCTCCACCGCGGCACAGGCAGGCCAGGTAGCGCGGTTCGCGGATGGCGTCATCGTCGGCAGCAGCATCGTGAAGCTGATGGAGGCCGACCCGTCGCTGGCTGCAGTCGGGCGCTTTGTTGCCGGGTTGCGTGAGGCGCTGGACCGGGCAGGCAAGGGGCGCTGAGCGAAGGCCGTGCCGGCGTGTCAGTTGTCTTGAGAAGCAAGCCCGCCCCGGCGCAGGTCGAGCGCGTAGCCACCGCGAGCGGTGATGACGGCGTAGAGCATGAAGAGCGCCGCGGTGAGCGCCAGGCTCACGTTCGGAACGAACAGCGCCAGGACTGCGATGAGAAGCAGGATGACTGCGCCTGCGCGCAATATCAGGCGCATTCGCCCAACGGTGCGGGAGGGTATGTCGCTGCCGAACAGCAGGCCGGCGCCAGCCGCATGGCGCCAGATGAGGACAAGCAGCAGCAGCATCGCCAGCATGTCGGCTTCATAGAGCAGCACAGCCACGCCCTCCGAGGCGAAGCCGTTCAGCATCGAGGTGGTGATGGGCGTGAGGGCAACACAGAGCAGCAGCAGGGCATTCAGCCACGCGAGAGCGCCGCTGGCGCGGGTCAAGTAGTGGAATTCGTAGTGGTGCAGCATCCAGAGGACGAAGAGGATGAAGACGGACAGCACGTGCAGCAGAAGGGTCGAATACATCTGAAGCAGCGACTGCCAGGTGAGGGAGCTGTCAGCGGCATTCAGAAGGTGTGGCATGGCCGGCAGGATGACGAGGACCATCACGGCCGCCGAGAAGACATGGTCGGTCAGACGCTCAAGGCGCAGCACAGCGCGGCGCTGCCGCTCGGTCGTGCTCCTGGACGCCGGCTCCAACTCCTCCCACGGCAACCGCACGGGAGGCAACGATAGCACCGGTCGTGCGGCTTCGCAAGGGAGACAACCGCACAGGGACACGGCTGCCGGCCGGCACACGGATGGCGGCGTGGGCCGTGCTATGGCCGGGTCGGGCCCTGCTCCGTTCGAGCCTGGCGGACAGAATCGACGAGACCCAGCACCTCCCTGACGACGAGGCCCGGCTCGTCCAGGTGGATGTAGTGTCCGCTTTCCGGCGCCACAATCCACTGGCCGTGCGGCGATAGCTTCAAGTAGGCACGGACGAGCTGTCCCCAGATCTCCTCCACCTCTTCCGCGTCCTCCCTCTGGAGACCGTTCACCATGGTCATCTCACGCGTCATGCGTCGAGGGGAGTGGTAGAGGACCCTGACAGGCACGTGCGGGAAGTCCCCGGCCGCGCGTACGTCGGAGCTGTTGGCGGGGGTCGCGTTCTGGCTGCACTCGCTCAACATCGCCCTGTGTGCCTTGCTCAAGGCGTAGTGCTGCCAGATAACCTCGCGGACCGTCGGCGACAGCCGCCACTGGCGGAAGAGCAGCTTCCTCTCAAAGAGCGCTCTCAGGGGGCGGATGAGGCCTAGGCGGTGCAGCGTGCTGTATGAGTTGAGGGCCGCAGTCTTGTCGACTCCGCTCAGGAGGTAGGCGTCCGGCTTGAGCTCCGCCTTGAACCGCTGGTTGTCCGGAGACACTGGATCCAGGAACAGCACGCCGGCGACCTCGTCAGGATGCAACCTGCCGAAGAGCTGTGCGTAGAGCCCGCCCTGCGCGTGCCCGACAAGAACGTAGGGGCCGCGCAGCCCCGTGTGTTCGAGCATGGAGTGTAGCTCAGACACAATCCGGAAGCTGGAACGAGGGAAGGCGCCGGGCCGGCTCCAGCCGTAGCCTGCCCGGTCGTAGGTGACAATGGTCGTGGTCTTCGCAAGCTCGTCCTGGATGGGCCACCACTCGGCGGAAGGACTGCCGAGCGCCGGCTCGATGACGACGGCCGGGCTTCCCTTGCCCTGCACCCTCACGTAGAGGCGCGTTCCGTTCGCAGGGATCAGTCGCCCCGGAGGGAAGGGCGTGCTCACCCAACTGAAGGCGGTGGCGCGGTCATACAGGCCCGCTGCAAGCAAGCCAAAGACGGTGACTCCCAGCGTCAGTAGCCCACCCGTCGCCAGCGCTCCCATCGCTGCTTTGCTCCGTCTGCCCCGCCAGCGTCAATAGTAGCATTGCCGGGCGGCGTCGTCGCTCATGGGACAGCAGGCAACCGGCGGCTCAGAGGGTCTTTCGCATGAAGACGGCTGAGACGGGACAGGTCGTGCGGAACTCGCTCGTAGCTTGAATGGAAGCCGGAGCTTCGCCGCGGTCGAGTCGAACGTAGCCGTGGCGGGCCAGGAACTGCTCGGCCGTGGTGGTCAGCACGTAGGCTGCCCGGACTCCCTCGGTGCGGCACCGGGCCTCTACTTCGCGCAACAGGCTGCTGCCAATGCCATCGTTGCGTGAGTCGGGGACAACCACCAGCGAGCGTACCAGCGCCTCGGGGCTGCTGGCCTCCCGTGCGGCGCAGCCGATCACGATCCCGCCGCGCTCGGCCACCACGAAGCGGAGCGAGGGGTAGGAGGCGATGTCCTCCACCGGCAGACCGCAGGAGGAGAGCAGAGCGAGTATTGCCGTCCGGTCGCTTTCGTTGCTGTCTCTGATGGCTGTGTCGATGGTCCAGTCCACCGACACAGGCTGCCACGGATTCTCTGCAAAAGCAAGCCGCGAATCGCCTCTGTTGATTCTCTACGCTCGTGTCCCCCCTGGCTGCTCAGCGACAGTGCCAGCTCGCGGAAGACGCTGGCGTGCGAAGCGGCGGAGGGAGGTGGCGGATGGCGGCGACAGCCGGGCTGAGGGGCGTGTAGGTGCCGAGGCCAGGCATCGGAGTCGACCCGACGGCACACGTCGCCGGACGAGAGCGCGAGCCAGGGCGACAGCCGGCGGCACGATACTCTCGCCCGCGAGGAGTGTCCTCGACGGCCGTCGGTGTGCAATCGAACGGTTCGCACCGTCAGTCTGCCGGAGATGACTCAGGCGTATGACGGGCATCGTCCCGGAGTCTGCCAGTAGCGGTCCACCAGCCTCTCCGGGGTTGTCAGTTCCGATTCGCTCACCCTACAATGGCGCGAGCGGCAGGGGCGCCGGCGAGCGGCGCCCTCAGGAGGAACAACGATGAACTCACTGCAGGATATCCGGGCCTTCATGGAGAAGATGGGCATACCCGGTCGCGATCTCTGGGCTCTGCCCGATTCGCCGTTGACCTTCCCCGACGGCGCGCACTGGCGCATCGAGATATCAGGCATCGAGCGCGCCTCGACCATGGAGGCGCTCATCGACGAAGCACGCAAGCGGCACGTCCCGGTGCATCGCGCCATTGCCACGGTCGGCGGCTCGACCTATCTTCCCGCAGCCGAGCTGCGCGCCATGGCGAAGATGGCGCACGATGAGGGCATCGAGGTCATCATGGCGATGGGACCGAGGAAAGGGTGGGACGTCGGAGCGAAGGCCTCCTCCAACTGGGAGGGCGCCCTGCTGGGTTTCCGGCTGCGCGGCTCCGATAACGTCTCATACTGGCTGGCCGACCTGATGCGCAACATCGAGGCCGGTTTCCGCGGCTTCCTCGTGTACGACGAGGGCGTGTTGTCAATTGCCAACCGCATGAGAGAAGAAGGCTTCATCCCGAAGGAGACGGTCTTCAAGTGCTCCGTCTTCTCGGGCTACGGCAGCCCCGCCGGCGCGCGCGTTATCGCCGCCATGGGCGCCAACACGTTCAACCCCTGCTCCGACGTCTCGCTGCCCATCCTTGCCGCCATCCGCAAGGCGGTGAGCATCCCGCTCGACGTCTACGTCTCCATCTGCGAGTCGCTTGGCGGCGAGTACCGCATCATGGAGACGCCGGAGATAGCCCGCGTGGCGGCGCCCTGCTACTTCAAGCTCGAGCCGGCGAAGTCGGAGATGGAGCTCTACAAGCCCTGGGTGGAGGAGCGCGTGCACGCCGACCTCACCAGGGAGAAGGTCAAGATGGCGGAGGTCATCATGGAGGTGATGGCCCGCCACGCGCCACAGCTCAAGCTCTCGGCAGCCCGGCCGCGCGACCTTACGCTGCCCGTCGTGTGACGCGATTGCCGGAAGCGAAGACGCACGAGGCGCGACCCGGAACGCGGGGCTCAACTCGTGCGTTCGGCCGGCCCTCAAGTCCGGTTGCGGTTCGCGGGGGGCTGGAGTCGACCGCCGATGTCCCCGTGCGCAGACATGGTTCCGTTCCGCCGGTGTTGACACGTACCGGCCAGTGCCATAGCATCGTGCAATGCCGTGGTGGTGGTCGGACTTCACGCTGGCGTTCGTCCCGCTGTTCATCGCCATCGATGCGCTCTCGCTGCCGCCGATCATCATCACCCTGAGTGAGGGCCTGACGGTCCGGGAGCGGCGCAAGGTCGTGCACATCGCGAATCTCACCGCGCTGCTGGTTGGCCTCGCCTTCCTCTTATTTGGACAGCTCATCCTCACGCTCATGGGCATATCGGTCGGAGCGTTCGCCATCGCCGGCGGCACCATCCTCCTCGTGCAATCCATCCGCAACATCACGGTCGGCCGGATGATGGACGCGGAGAAGGAAGAGATGATCGCCGTCGTGCCCATCGGCACGCCGCTGCTGGCCGGGCCAGCCACGATAACGACGCTGCTCCTGCTGACGTCGCAGCTCGCCCTCTCCATCGTCCTTGGCGCCTTCGTGGCCAACGTCATCCTGGCATGGATAATCTGCCTCGCCAGCTACCGCATCCTCAAGCTGATGGGGCAGGGAGGTCTGCGGGCTGTCTCGCGGGTCTTCAGCCTGCTGCTTGCCGCCATCGCGGTGAGCATGATCCTGAGAGGGCTGGCCATGTCCGGCATCATTCCGGCCCTGCCGCAGTAGCGCGGGCGCCGGCGTCCGGACGGCTGTAGGACTGGACCCTACAGCGGTTTGGGCAAACCGGCGCACGACGTAGCCGCTACCTCCGTGGCGTATACTTCCGAAGCGATGTCCCTGCGGCGACGGCTTGCCCGGGCGTACTTCGACGCCGTCTACAATCCCCTCTACGACGCGTCGACCGCACGCCTGACGAGGTACCGGGAGACGCAGGAACGGCTGGTCCGGCTCCTTGAGCCCGTGCCCGGACAGCGGGTGCTGTGTGCAGGCCTCGGGACCGGCAATGAGCTCACTCGGCTCCGAGCGCTGGAACCGTCGCTCAGGCTCGCAGGCATCGACCTGTCGAAGGCTGCGCTGACCCGGGCGCGGCGGAAGCCTCGCGGAGACGCCTCGCCGGCCTCGCTCGCCCTGATGGACGTGCAGTCGCTCGCCTTCAGAGACGGTTGTTTCGAAAGAGTCCTCTGCTACCACGTGCTCGACTTCGTCGACGACCCCTCCCGCACGGTGCGCGAGTTGCTCCGGGTGCTTGCGCCCGGCGGCCGCTTCGTCATCAGCTTCCCCTCCGGCAGCGAGGATGCCAGTTTCGGCGCAGGCCTGCTCTCGCACGGCATCCGCGCGCCGGGGCAGCCTCTGCGCACGCGCATCTCGCGAACGCTGCGGGCTGTGCTCGCCGGTTTCGTCTACCTGCCGCTGACGCTGCGCCGGCGCCCGGCAGCATACAGTCGCGAAGCCGTGTCATCACGCTTGAGCTCCCTGGGCGCGGACGAGGTGGCCATCGAGACCGATGCCGTCTACCGCGACCATATCGCCAGTGGAAGGAAGAAGGGGGGAACATCGCATGCAGCCTGAGGACAGGTACTTCGAGCAACTAACCCAGGAGGAGCTCTGGAAACGCTACTGCGGCTTCCTTGACTTCACTGTGGCGGAGTTCATGGAGGTGCAGGAGCAACTTCTGCTCGACCAGATAGACAGGGTCTGGTCCAGCACGCTAGGCAAGAAGATACTGGGCGACCGGAAGCCGACATCCGTAGCTGACTTCAGGGCGCGAGTGCCTCTCACCACATACGACGACTACGAGCCCTTCCTGAGCGAGCGCCGGGAGGACGTCCTCGCCTGCAAGCCGGCGCTGTGGTGCCACTCCTCGGGCAGGATGGGCGAGTTCAAATGGATACCGCACAGCTCCGAACATCTTGAGCGCGCGAACAACGCATGCCTGTCAATCGTGACGCTCGCCTCCGCGGGCAAGCGCGGCAAGGTCGACTATGGGCCGGGATTCCACTTCCTGCTGGTGCTGCCTCCCGCTCCATACGTGTCGGGTGCACTGATCGACTCCATGGCGCAGCATGTTACCTTCAAAGCCCTGCCGCCCCGGGACACCGCATCGACGCTGCCCTTTCAAGAACGTGTCGCGGCGGGTTTCCAGATGGCACTCCGTGACGGGGTAGACGTCATCGCGGCCATCGCAAGCGTGCTCGTCAAGATGGGTGAGCAGTTCGAGCAGCACTCACGCAAGACGAAGCTCACCGCCTCCATGCTGCACCCCTCGGTCCTCGGCCGCCTCCTGAGAGCACGCCTTCGCGCGCAGAGAGAGCGCCGCCCCATACTGCCACGCGACCTCTGGCCGACGAAGGCCATCATCACCGCCGGCATGGACACGGGGATATACAAGGATGCCATCAGGCGCTACTGGGGCTCCGAACCCTTCGAGTTCTACTCCTGCGCTGAGACGATGATGCTTGCCATCCAGGGTTGGAACAAGAAGGGCATGTACTTCCTGCCCGACATCGCCTTCTTCGAGTTCATCCCGGAGGCCGAAGTCGAGAAGTGGCAGGCCGACCCCACGTACCGGCCCTCGACGGTTCTGTACAACGAAGTCAAGGCAGGTCAACTGTACGAGGTAGTCATCACCCACTTCTATGGCATGCCTCTGCTCCGGTACCGCATGAAGGACCTGGTGAGGTTCACCGGCATGCAAGACGAGGAGACCGGAGTCAAGCTGCCGCACATGCAGTTCCAGAGGCGGGTGGGAGAGACCATCGACCTCGCTGCGCTCGCCCGGTTGGACGAGCGAACGCTGTGGGAAGCCATATCGCAGGCTGGCATACGCAACGTCGACTGGGCTGCTGTTAAGGAGTACGATGGCGAACAGGCTTTCCTGCGCCTGTACATAGAGCTGAAGGACGATGTGTCTGCGGCTAGCGTTGCAGGCATGGTCGACGACCAGCTAAAGCGGATAGACGTGGACTACCGAGACCTGGAGTCGTATCTCGGTCTGCAGCCGGTGAGGGTGACGACACTCCCCGCAGGGACATTCGACCGTTACACGGAGAGGCAACGAAAGGCGGGCGCCGACCCTTCCCGACTGAAGCCATCGCACGTCAACGCCCCCGAGAAGGTACTGCGGATGCTGCTTGAAGAGGCTCACATCACGGCGGACACTCAATGACGCAAATCGGTACTCTTCCCTATGTACTGCCTCCCGCAGTTGCCGTTGCGACCGGCCTGGCGATCATTGCCGTCGTGGTCAAGTGGGCGCCTCCCTCCCGCAGCCGCCGGGCTTTCGTCCTCATGGTGTCGGAACTCGTGCTGTGGGGGACCGCCAATGTTGGCATGCGCCTGAGTACCAACACAGCTGTCGCTCTTGCGTGGGACCGAGTCGTGGCAGTTGCCATCATTGCACTGTTTCTCGGCTTCTATCATTTCTCGCTCGAGTATGCCAGCGCGGTCGGGCGCCGCCGCAAACTCATCGTGGCGTACAGCATCCTGGCCGTCTTCGTCTTCTCTGCTCCGACGGCGCTGCTGGTGAAGGATCTTAGACTCGAGGAGTACGGCTACGCACCAGTACCCGGCCCGCTGACGATCCCCTCTGTCTTCGCCGCTGTCGCCTTCCTGTTCGCCGGCGTGCACGCACTCCTGCGGCGCTATCGCACACTCTCGTCCTTCGAGGAGAGAAACCGCCTTCTCTACCTGGTCGGAGCTGCTTCCTTGCCGTTCATCGGGTCCCTGCTCGACCTGTTCACGAATCTTCCGCCGGTCGCCATCTGGACCAACATCGTCTTCTCCGTTGTCTCGAGCATCGCCCTGCTCAAGTACCGGCTGCTGGACATCCCGGCAGTTGCGCGGCGCGTCCTGACGTATCTCGTCCTCGGAGTGCTGGTCGCAGTGCCGTACGTGCTGACCCTCTATGTGCTGCAGCGGTTCCTGGGCGCTCGACTCGAGAGCTTCTGGGGTTTCCTGCTGACCGTGCTGTTCCTCTCCCTGTTCCTTCGCCCGCTCTACGGAATGGCACAGTCGGTGGTGGACCGCACGTTCTACCGCGAGCGACACGAGGCACTTCTCGCCCTGGAGCGCTTCAGCCGTGAGGCGCAACACACCGTCGACCTACCTTCCCTGGCCAGGGAGGTCACGACCCTCGTCGTCGACGCGCTCCATCCCACCCACGCCTGCCTGCTGCTGCCCCGGCAGATGGGCGGCGACTTCGAGCTTGCCCACTGCGCCGGCATGGAAGTGCCGCCGTCTCCTCCTGTGCTCCACGCACGGGGAGCGCTGTTGAGCTGGCTGACGCAACACCCGGGCATCCTGGCTCACCGGATGCTGGACATAGAACCCCAGCTCCGCAGCCTCTCGCATCAGGAGCAGAACCTGCTGGACTCGATGCGGGCGAGCGTCCTCGTGCCGGTTACCTCGGCGGCCGGGCAGCTCGCGGGACTCCTGGTGCTCGGGGAGAAGTCCTCGCATCGACCGTACACGGGCGACGACCGCCGTCTGCTCGAGACCCTCGGCAACCAGCTTGCGGTATCCCTCGACAACGCGCGGCTCTACAGCGACGCCGTTCGGGCTCGACGAGACCTCGAGCGCTGGCTCGACGGCATGGAGGACAGCGTCCTCATCGTCGCCCCGAACCGCACGATACGCTTCGCCAACCGGTCCGCCCGCGAGGACCTTGGCGTCGAGACGGGTATGCCCTGCTGGCGCTCGGTCGGCCAGGACAGACCGTGCGCCGTCTGCTCACTCGTCGAGACGTGGGCGGGCGGCGCTGGCAGCACGAGCCTTTCCCGGCGCATCGGGGAGCGAGACTACGACGTCGTGGCAGCTCCTCTGCTCGAACCCGACGGCGCCGTATCCCTGATAGCTGTGCTCCGGGACATAACGTCCCGCAACCTCATCGAGGCGGAGCTGCGCCGGTCGCAGGCACAACTGAGAGAGCTCGCCACCCACCAGGAGACCGTTCGCGAAGAGGAGCGCAGGGGCATCGCGCGAGAGTTGCACGACGAGCTCGGGCAGTACCTGACGGCCCTCAAGATGGACATCACCGCCCTGACCCGCCACGTCCCCGGCAACCTGCACGAGGAGGCACAGGACAGGCTAAAGGGGATGAAGTCCGTCGTAGCGGACACCATATCCGCCGTGCAGCGCATGTCCTCACAACTCCGGCCTGGCATCCTGGACGACCTCGGCCTCGTGCCGGCGCTAGAGTGGCTGGCGCGCGACTTCCAGGAGCGGAGCGGCATCCGCTGCGAGCTTGACGCCGACGAAGAGCTTGAGCTTGATGAGCGCTACTCCACCGCTCTCTTCCGCATCTGCCAGGAGTCGCTGACGAACGTGGCCCGGCACTCGCAGGCGACGCGGGTTCAGGTGCGCCTGAGGAGCGCCGACGGCACAGTAGTCCTCTCAGTGGCCGACAACGGCCGCGGCATCGAAAAGTCGCAACTAGAGGACCCGCACTCGTTCGGCGTGATCGGCATGCGGGAGCGTGCGCGGGCGCTGGGAGGCGAGGTGCGCTTCGAGGCCGCCGAGCGTGGCGGCACCGTCGTCCGCGTCGTCCTGCCGATGCCGCCGAAACCCGCTTCGACGGCTCAGGTGGAGTAGAGCGCCGCAGCCGCGCGCGAGGAGCCGTCAGTCGACTTCCTCGAAAACCGTCTCGCAGTACGGATCGCCCCAGGTCAGCAGCGCGCGACAGTACACCTTCACCTTCGGATTGTGCGTCCGCGCCACCTCTTCCTCGAAGCAGTCCTCGGCAAGGCAGAAGGCCGGCGGGATATCCAGGTCCGGGAACCAGAGGCACGGCGGGTAGAGGCGGTAGACCACCTTCTTCGGTCCCTCCTGGATCAACTCCGCCTTGTAGCCGACGACGTCCCCGGTCGCCAGCTTGAAGTAGCTCGCCAGTGCCCAGGCGTCGTTGCCTTCGATGCCGAACTTCTGCATCGATGCGTCGAAGTACCGGTGGGCCATCCCTTTCATCAGCTTGCAGATGAGGCCGGCGGTCCGTTCCTCTCCAAGCTCCCGGTGCAGCAGCTTCACCAGCTCCCGGTAATACGTCCAGCCCGTCTTCGCCGAGGCTTTGGCCTTGCGCAACTCGGTCCAGCCCTCCGGCAGCTCAGGCTGCTCGCGCTCAATGCGCGGGAGTCGTTCGTCGTCACGTCGTACTTCCGTCAACGTCCTCTCCTTTCCCGGTCAGGGTGATCGGTGGACCGTGAACCGGTCTCCACTGCCAAGATGGTACGGCACCGGACTCTCTTTCGACAGCCGCCCGGCCTCGTCGATTGCCGTTGTGCCGCGTTTTGTCACGGGGAAGATGGGGGTCTATAATGGCCCGTTCGTCATGTCAATGCAGGAGCTGCGCTGGTGAACCCTTCCCTCGCTCTGCTCATCACTATTGCTGCCGTTCTCCTGCTCCTGCGCCTCAAGCGCCACCCGGCCTGCGCCGTCTTCTGTTGCAGCCTGCTCCTGTCTGTCCTCTCTCTGCCGCCGGCCGAGACGCCCGGTCTTATGCTGCGCGCTGCCGTCGACATCCAGACCCTGCGCCTCCTCGCAATCGTTATCTGCGCACTCATGATGAGCCACCTGATGGAGAGGCGCGGCATGCTGACACGGCTCGCCAACGCGCTTGAAGGCATCGGCCCGAAGCTGGCCATCCACGTCGCGCCGGTCGCCATCGGCCTCATGCCCCTTCCGGGCGGAGCTGTCGTCTCCGCGGCCGCCGTGAAGGACCTCGTCAGGCGCCTGCATCTCTCCCCCGTTCAGGCGACGTTCATCAACTTCTGGTTCCGTCACCTCTGCGAGTTCGGCACTCCCATCTACCCCGGGGTCATCATGGCCGGCGTCATCCTCGCCGTTCCTCTGTCATTCATGCTGCTGCACCTGGCTCCCATGTGGATGCTGATGCTCGTCTTCGGGGCCGTGGTCAGTTGGCGCATCCTGCGCGGCACTCCGGCGCCGGACGGGAACGGACGCAAGTGCGGCGGCATCCCTCGGGAGCTCTTCCGCTCCGCCTGGCCGGTGATGCTCGTCTTCGCGCTTGTCATCGCCGGCCTGGACGCCGCTCCGGCGTTCTTCATCACCGTGATTGCCCTCGTACTGCAGCAACGGATGTCGCTGCCCGAGGTGAAGGCCGGCCTCAAGTACGGTTTCGGTCCGAAGATACTGTTCCTGCTCTACGCCGTGATGCTCTTCAAGAGCGTCGTCGACGCCTCGGGCGCCGCCGAGGCACTGTTCACGGAGATGCAGAAGGCCGGACTGCCGCATGCGTTGATCCTCATCGTGCTGCCCGCACTCATCGGTTTCTCGACCGGGCTGTCGTCCGCCATGGTGGGCATCTCCATCCCTCTGCTCGTGCCGTTCCTCATGTCCGGGGGCGCCGTCGATGGCGCTTCGCTCATGCTCGCCTACGGCGCCGGGGGCCTGGGCTACATGCTTTCGCCCCTGCACCTCTGTCTCGTGCTCTCGGCGGAGTACTTCGAGGCCAGGCTGGCCTCGGTCTACCGGCTTCTCCTTCCTCCTGCCATCGCCGTCCTCGTCACGCTCACCGTGCTGTACTTCCTTGTGGGAGGTCGGTAGCGCCCGCTGGTCGCCTCGCTTCTTGCTCGTTTTGCCCCCGCGACTTCGGCAGACTATAATGGCGCGATTGTTGCCTGTCCGGAGTCCACGAGTACACATGACCATTGACCGCGCGAGACAGACCGCCCCCGCCGGCCTGCGTCGCCCATTGGCTCTGACCGGAAGGACCAGGCTCCTGCCATGAGTCCGACCGTCGCGCTGCTGCTCTCCATCGCCGGCATTCTGGTGCTGCTCAGACTCAAGCTGGCTCCCGGCCTGGCGGTGTTCGCCGGGTGCCTCATCCTCTCGCTGCTGATACTCCCCCCGCAGGAGACTCCGCGGCTCATGTGGGAGACCGTCTCGAGTCTGGGGACGTGGAGGCTCATCGGCATCATCTTCTGCTCGCTGTCGCTCAGCAAGCTCATGGAGGTCAAGGGGCTGCTGCTGCGGCTGTCACATACCCTGGAGTCCGTCGGCCCCAAGGTTGCTCTGCATGTGGTTCCGGCCATCATCGGTCTCGTTCCCATGCCGGGGGGCGCTCTCGTGTCGGCCACGGCCGTCAAAGGCCTCGTCGGACGGCTCGGCCTGACACCTGCCCAGGCGACCTACGTCAACTTCTGGTTCCGTCATCTCTGGGAGGCTTCCATCCCCGTCTATCCCGCGGTTGTCGCCGCGAGCGTCGTGCTCACTGTGCCGCTCGGCACGGTTGTCAGCACCATGCTGCCTTCCATCCCGCTCCTGGCCCTGTTCGGCGCCATCGTGAGCCGGAGGCTCCTCAAGGAGGTTCACTGCGACCGAACGCAGAGCCTGACGGGACGGCAGTTCCTGGCCGAGCTCGTGAGGGCAGCCTGGCCGGTCATCCTTCTCGTCGGCCTCGTCATGGCCGGGCTCGAGGCCTTCTTCGCCTTCGTCCTGGTTCTGGCCCTGCTGTGCGCACAGCAACGGGTCACGAAGCCTGAGCTGCGCAAGGCCATGCGCTACGCCCTCAACGGCAGGATCCTCTTCCTGCTGTTCGCGGTGATGCTCTACAAGGCCATCGTGGAGGACACCGGCGCCGCCTACTCGCTGTTTGACGACCTCTCGAAGCTCGGCGTGCCGCCGGCCTTCATGCTGGTCTCCCTGCCGATGCTCATCGGGTTCGCCACGGGCCTCTCGGTGGCATTCGTCGGCATCTCCTTCCCCCTGCTGCTGCCGTTCATGGGCAACGGCGACGGCCTCAGCGGCGTCGCTCTCTTCCTTGCCTACGTCGCCGGCATGGTCGGCTACAAGGCCTCACCGCTGCACCTCTGCCTCGTCCTCACCGTCGAGTACTTCCAGTCGCGACTTGGCGACGTCTACCGCTTGATCGTGCCCCCTCTCATCGGCGTCGTCGGCGTCGCCCTCCTCGTCTACCTGATTGCCTGAGGCCTCCGCACTTCAGCGCCCCTTGACTCTCCCTCTTCGCGCTCGTCGCACGGCTGAGAGAGCCAACTCCGCTGCCCGGGTGCAAGGCCGCAGGGCGAGAGCGCGCCACGACCGCCACGGACCGCCGTGGCAAAGAGATTCGGGGCTATGCCGGGCTGGGGCGGGTGGAAGGCTCTCTACCTCGACAGGCTGAGGGAAGCGGCGGGCTACGCACGCCGGACGACGCGGTGCAGGGCGATCAGAGCTATCGTCAGGGCGAGGACCGCGCTCAGCCGGAAGACCGAACCGAGGTCGAGGCTGTCGGCAACAGCGCCGGAGACCAGAGGTCCGGCCAGCATGCCGATGGCATACACCGCCTGGTAGACGCCCATAGCCGTCGCTCGGGAACCGGGGGGAGCAGAGCGGATGCTGAGGGCCATCAGCAGCGTCTGAAGGCTGCCCCGTCCGAGACCGCCTGCGACCTGCACCAGTGCCAGGGTCTCAGGCGTTGGCGTTGCAGGCACCAGCAGGAGCGAACCGCCCAGCAGCGCGGCGCCGAGGCACAAGGCCACGGTGTATCCGAACCGCTCCGCAACCCTCACAGACGCGACCGCCGCGACGGCTGACGCCGCGAGAGTGACCATGGTGATGACTCCCAGGTCGCTGTTGCTGGCGCCGATGCTCGCGCCGTAGGACGGGATGAATCCGAAGATGCTGGAGAATGCCGCGAACTGCAGCAGCACCGCCATGACGGAGCTGGCAATGAGCAGCGGCCCGGTCGCAACGTCTCGAAGGGCGACGCGGGTACGCTCCCTGGGCGGTGCCGCCGGCTCACGGGCAAATGCGAGCGCCAGCAGCGCCAGCGCGGCAAGCACGGCCGCAACCAGAAACACGGCCTGGTACCCGAATTCGTCAGCCAGGAAACCGCCGGACCCCGTGGCCGCCACCAGAGACACCTGCTGAACCGCGCTCAAGGTCCCGATGGCCCTGGCCGAGCGCCCGGCTGGGTAGTAGCCGGTGAAGAAGGTCGTGAACGCAACCCACCCGGCGGCGGCCACGCCTGTCATCGCCCGGCCGAGGAAGAGCGTCCCCCCACCGACCGCGAGGGCAAGGCCGACGCAACCCACGATGGCCGCGGCAACACTAAGAACCACGATGGGTTTCCGGCGTTGCGCTGCATCGTAGTACACGCCGATGGGGATGCGGAAGAGAAGCTGCGGCAGCGCGTATGACGCTATCACCACGCCGACCATGGTGAGATTGTCGACCATCGTCTCCGCATACACGGGGAGAATCGGGACGAAGACGTAGAGCGCGGCCCAGAACAGGAAGGTGCTCGCCAGGAACGCAGCGCGGGACCGCCGCAGGGACGGCCCCTGCGCCCCGTTCTCAGAGCGAGAGGCGCAATCTGGGTGTGTCTCGGGCATCGAAGGGCACTATTCTACCATCGGGTCACGTAAGCCATCGACCACGGCGCTGTTGCCCGCAGACACCCTTTCCGTCTATAGTCTATGCCCGACCGAGCACACCCGGTCCAGGAGGCGATTGCATGGAAGCACACACCCCTACCTATGACGAGGCACTGGCACTCCTGAAGGAGTACAACAAGTCGGAGAGCCTGCTCAAGCACGCCTACGCCGTGGAGGGCGTCATGCGCTTCATGGCGCGCAAGCATGGTGAGAATGAGGAGAAGTGGGCCGTCATCGGGCTCATCCACGACGTTGACTACGAGCGCTTCCCCCAGGAGCACTGCAAGAAGGCCAGGGAGTTGCTGGCGCAGCGCGGCTGGCCGGAAGAGTACATCCACGCCGCCGTCTCCCACGGTTGGGGTCTCTGCACGGACGAGGAGCCGACCACCCTGCTCGAGAAGACTCTCTACGCCACGGAGGAGCTCACCGGCCTGATTACCGCCGCTGCGCTCGTCAGACCGTCGAAGAGCGTGGCCGACATGGAAGCCAAGTCGGTCATGAAGAAGTGGAAGGACAAGTCCTTCGCCGCGGGCGTCAATCGCCCCGTCATAGAGAAGGGCGCGGAGATGCTCGGCGTGCAACTGCAGGACCTCGTCGCCGATGCCATTCTCGGCATGCGAGAGGTGCGCGAGAGGATAGGCCTCTAGCGCCCAGCCCGCGCTACACCCGGCAGCCAGCGGCGTAACCGGTTCGCACCGCTTCGCCGATCGATTCCGGTCCCAGGCAGTCACCGGCGGCGTGCAGCTCCAGCACCTTGCCCCGAAGCGTGCGGTACAGGCCCGCTTCCCCTTCGTACCCGGTCGCCAGCACCAGCGTATCAGCGCGAATCGAGAGCGACTGTCCGTCCGGCAGCGCGACCGTCAGCCCGGCGGGCGTGGCCTCGACATACCGCACTCCCGTCAGCATGGCGACGCCCTTCTGCCGCAGTCTCTCGAGCACGAATGCGCGGAGCGATGGACCGATCTTCGCCGCCATCTCCGGTCCGCGACGCACCAGGGTCACTATCCGGCCGTGCTCGGCAAGGTACTCCGCCGTCTCGCAGCCGACCAGCTCACCGCCGATGACAACCACCCGTCTCCCCGGCCGTACCGACCCGTCCAGCACCGCACCGGCTTCCACCGCTCCGGCTCGCGCCAGCCCGGGGATATCCGGCTTGAGAGGCCGGGCTCCGGTTGCCACAATCACCGCATCGGGTCGCCAGGAAACCACGTCGTTGACGCTCGCCTCGCGCTGCAGCTCGACCTTCACGCCGCTCCTTCCGAGCTCGCGCACCAGATAGCGGGTGAAGAAGCCGATGCGGTCCTTATGCGGAGGCACTGCCGCCTGCAGCAACTG
>Ga0116202_10000196_pt1 | contig 31585 bp, 30 predicted proteins | sample LakKivw325mmetaG_FD_94479 | JGI IMG/M metagenome (GOLD analysis project Ga0116202, IMG submission 94479) | Anoxic lake water microbial communities from Lake Kivu, Rwanda to study Microbial Dark Matter (Phase II) - Lake Kivu water 325m metaG | ecosystem: Environmental > Aquatic > Freshwater >... | reverse complement strand
GCGAAAGCAGGCAGACGACGAAAAGTTTCAATGGGGCCACGGCTTTTCAGCCATGGATAGTTCAATGATGGAGCTGATGAAAATCAGAGAGGGCAAGTTTCAATGGGGCCACGGCTTTTCAGCCATGGATAGGGCGGCCATTTTTCGGCCTTTACTGCTATCGAAAAAAAGGTGATTTTCACGCAGGTCGTCAATTTCAGCTGTTCTTTCAAAATGTTGACGATCTTAAAAGGTCGTTTTCGATAGCCGGAGACATTTCACGCAGGTCCCGGGTTTTCGGGCACCACCTCGCTGCGTGAATTTGCGAGAATAGGTCCATCCTTCTGGCTGGATGGTCCTCCAAAGGGGGGGGCTTTATAGCCAGAACTTGTAATATGTCAATTATTTCTTGTGGTTTAAATACGTTGCGCCTATTCCAATTTCCTTCTCCTATTCCTATTTTACTTATCCTATTTCTCGCTCGCCAACCTTATATCGCCGCTTAGGCTCTGCTCATGCTCCAAATATCGCGATCAAAAGGACGCTGCTGAGAACCTTCGAATCGCTACACAATAATCGCCCCCCTCTCCGGTTCTCTGGAGCGGACGCCCAAAAACTCGATCCTCTCCTCGACTCTGCCGTCCGATGGCCCCAGATCGATTATCATCACCCTGTCCTTGTCATGCTTAATTAGCTGATGAAGAAGGACCAGCATCTCGGCCCGCCCCTTGAGGGTCAGATCACAACGGAAGACCGAGTAATGAATCGGCTCACCGAAGCCCTTCATCGTCTTGTGGACCTTCTGCAGCCGCTTGGGGTCCATGATATCGTAGCTGACCACATAAGAGTTCCGTCCGCTCAATATTTCACCTCTGTCACCTTCGGATGAAGGCCGGATAATCCTTCAGCTCCCCGTTCATGACTCTTGACAAAAGGCGGGCCTGCACCTCTATAATCCTCCGATAGCTAACAGTGTAGCCGAAGACCGGATGGGTGATCTCCGTCTCCATCCTCTGCTCATAGCCCCTGATGACCCTCCTCTTCCCTTTCGTTGAGAGAGAGACGCCCAGCCCCGTCTTGGTGAAATCTTTGCCTGAAAGCTCGCCGGTGTTGAAGAGATGGATGGTTGTTGAATCAGCTATAACAGGCCTAAACTCCTCCATCATGTCGAGCGCCAAAGCGGGACGGCCGTATCGCGGCTGGTGGTAAAAGCCCAGGTAAGGGTCGAAGCCCACCGCCAGAAGGGATACGAAGACGTCCTTGGCCAAAACGGCATAAAGGTAAGACAAGACGGCGTTCACCGGATCTTTGGGAGGCCTCTTATTTCTGTTCTGGAAAGAGAAAACCTCATCTGCTTTAAGAAGATGATCCATCCGCCCGAAATATATCCCCGCCGCTGCGCCCTCGATCCCCAGGAGCTTCTGGATGCTGGATGCGTTCATGGCGTCCTTGGACAGCTTGTTCAGCCGCTCCAGGACATCAGCAGGTGATTCGGGATCGTTTCTTCTTATCTGCGTCCGGCAGTTTCTGATCTTGCCATCTATCATGGAGCGAGCGATGGATAGCGACCCCTTCCGGTCCGCAGCCCAGGCGAACTGCCTCATCCGCAGCTCCACATTCTTGTGAGTGTGACCGATGCTCATCCCCTGGAACCATCCCCCCCTGGTGAAATGGAGAACGGGAATCCCCCGCTGCATCAGTTCCACCAGGGCCGGCGTCGATATCTCCACCCCTCCAAAGAGGTTGACCTGGGATATCTCCCTCAGCCGGGCCTCCACCACCCTGCCGTCTTTCTCGCCCTTCCCCCGTCCTCTCCCGGCGCGATCTTCGCTTCCGTCTTTCCCGCCATCTTCATCATCGCCCTTCTTTATCGACCGAATCTCCAGCCGATCCCCCTTCTTCCGGACTGTATGACCATGACCCACCACATAGACCGGCAGCGAATCGTCCCTCGCCGGAAGAAGCCTTCTGATCTTCCCGATCAGCCCGCCGCCTCCGTCTCCATCTCTTCGGCTTTGCCCCTCCATCTCCCGCAGCAGGTTCACCTCGTCGGGAAGACAGATCCCCGCCATAGAGCATCGAACGCATTTGGGGCTGTCCTCCAACGGCGGCGGAACCGCGCCGCCATCAGCCACCGCCCTCAGGTCGGATATCAGGTCTAAGGTCAGCTTTACGAGATCTCTGTCAAAATCTACCGGCACCCGCTTCCTGGAGGCGGCGAAGTAGACGATCCCCTGGTCGCATCCGTAGCCGTTCTCCCTCAATACCAGCCCCTGAGCACAGAGCTGAACCCGGTCCGAATCGTATGCCCCGCCCGGAATGTTCGGGGCTCTCCCCCTCTTGTACTCAACAGGCGTCACCTGGCGGCCTTCTCCCTCCAGAAGATCTATCCTGCAGGAGATCCCCACCTTCTCGCCGCTGAGCGATACAGACCTATCATGAATCGCCTGGAGTTCGTCCTCATCGACCCTGGCAACCTCCGAGTCCACCCGCCGGTGGTGAAACCTTCCTTCTACCGTTTCGGCGCTATCCACGAACTCGCCGCCCACCCACTCCATGTAGCAGAGCCGAGGGCAGTAGGCGAACTCCGCCAGCATCCGGGCGGGAATCAGCCTGAGAGGGGCATCGGCCGTCTCTCCGGATTTTGATCCTTGATTATCTCCCAATGTGAGCCTCCAGGCGAAGAGACTCCCAAAAAGATATATAGGTTTTGCATTTATCCTTTTTTTTAGACCGCTGATCTCTTCCCGGAAATGGCCGCAAAGCATGAAATTGATGAAGTAAAACGGCGATGGAGATGTCTTATCGATGACTAAAGCAGTCCTCTCTTCGTGGTCGTGCAGTCCGAGCAAAGAGGCCTCAACCTTATGCCTGCATCTGGTGACCTCAAGCGGCATATCGCCACGATCCGCGAGGCTTGAGACGATATCGATCGCCGGCGACTACGGTCAGGCCCTCCTTCCCCCCGACCTTCTCGGCGAGATCGTCCCCTTCCTCGAAAGTCCAGAGTGCAGAGTCGTCGGCCACGACCTCCTCTTCAGCCTGGGCGTAATCAGAGCCATGACGGGCAGAAGGCTCTCGTATTCCAACCTCTGGGATACGATGCTCGCCTGGCAATTGCTCAGAAACGGCCTTCCCGAAAGAGATCCCTCTTTGAAGACGGTGGCGCGCGATCTTCTCGGAAGACATCTTGATGAGATCCCTGAGAACCATGAGACCGATGGCGATCTCGATCCGATAAAGCTCGATTATGCCGCCAGGGCCTGCGCCATCCTGGAGCCGGTTTACGACAGGCAGAGATACCTCGTTGACAAGCTCGGTCTCGCAAAGGTCGCATCCCTGGAGTTTGATGCCATCCCCGCCCTGGTGGAGATGGAGCACAACGGCATGGGCTTCGACCAAAAAGAGGGGCTTAAGCTATCAGAAAGCCTCGGAGATGAGAAGGCTGAGAGAACACGAGAGCTCCGATCCTATGCGAAGTCGAAGGGGATGAAAGACTTCAACCCCAAAAACCCCGCTCATGCAAAGAAAGTAATTAAAAGTCTTGGATTTCATGTAGAGAACACTTCTGCATCAGTTCTGGAGAAGATGGTCCGGCAACATCAGGCAGAGGAGTTCATAAATCTGCTTCTGAAATATCGAGAACTTCATCTTAAAGAGGCTCATACGAAGAACTGGCTCGGTTTTTCTGAGGACGGCCGGATCTATCCCAGACTATCCCAGCTCGGCGGGAGGAGCGGCCGCATCACCTGTTCCAAGCCAAACATCCAGCAGGTTCCAAGAGATCCGAGGCTGAAGAGCCTTTTCGTCGCCTCCCCGAACATGTCTCTGGTGGAGGCTGATTTTTCTGCCATTGAGATGAGGCTCCTTGCGGTTCTCTCCGGTGATGAGACCCTCCTTGAGACCTTCAAGAAAGGGCTTGATCCGCATGTACAGACGGCCCAGGCCATCTTCCAAAAGTCGAAGATATCGGGGGAGGAGAGGCAGATCGCCAAGACCCTGAACTACGGGACCATTTACGGGGGCGGCACCAATATGGTTTTGAGCCAGCTCCCCGACCTGACGGAGGATGAGGCAAAGGAGTTCCTGAATCGGTTTTACAGGTCCTATCCTGGCTTGAGAAGCTGGCAGCAAAAGGTCACTAATGGCGCGCCTGTTATGACAATCGACAGAAAGACCTATAAAATCTCTCGATCGGCTCTGGGAAGGCTGAGGTACATCGATCCCGACCAAAGAAACGCCCTGATCAACACGCCCGTCCAGGCCACGGGCGCAGACCTTCAGAAGATCGCCCTCGGCAGGCTCTACAGAGAGCTGGCGAAGCAGGAGTATAAAGACTTCAATCTGGTGAACGCGGTTCACGATAGCATCCTTCTTGAGGTGCCGGATAAACGGACCGGCGAGGCTGCGAAGCTTATCCAGAGGGTTATGGAAGAGGCAGGAGACGAGATTCTGAAGGTGGTACCCTGTCTCACTGATGCTAAGGTCGGGAAGAACTGGTCCTTTCCAAAGGATAAACTGGGATTCGGAGCCCTTCTCAGGAGGGTTGCCTCCCTTGCAAAATGATGGTCATGCGATCAGGACCATCCGCTCTCTCGCTCCCCCGGCCTCGCCCCTCAGATCTCCTCCTCTAGCCCGATCCGGATGTGCTTTGTCTCCATGTAATCGTATAAGGCGCTGTGCGACCGCTCCCTTCCTAAGCCGCTCTCCTTCCACCCCCCGAAGGGGGCCCCAGGGACGATGGGACTGGTGGTATTGACCCCCACCGACCCCGCCTCCAGCCCCTCTGCGAGCTGGAAGGCCCTGGTCATGTCGTCGGTGAAGACGTAGGCCGCAAGGCCGTACCGCGAGTCGTTGGCAAGCTTCAGGGCCTCCTCGTCCGTCGATACCCTCATCATCGGCGCCACCGGGCCGAAGGTCTCCTCCCTCATCATCCTCATGGAGTGGTCCATCCGATCCAGGACCGTGGGGAGGAAGAAGAAGCCCCGCCGAAACTTTTCCCCCTCCGGCTCTTTGCCGCCGCAGAGGAGGGCGGCGCCCCTGGCCAGGGCGTCGGCGATGTGGGACTTTGTCTTCTGCCGCTGGGCCTCGCTGAACATCGGCCCCAGGTCCACCTCGGGATCGAGGCCGTCTCCGATCCTGAGCTGCTCTGTCTTTTTAACCAGCCGTTCGGCGAACTCCTCGGCGATCGAGTCGTGGACGTAGATCCGGTTGATGCTGATGCAGATCTGCCCCATGTTGTAGAACGCCCTCTGGACGCAAGCCTCCGCCGCCGCCTCGAGGTCGGCGTCCTCGCAGACGACTGCCGGGGAGGAGCCCCCCAGCTCCAGAGAGAGCCGCTTGATCTGTTTTGCGGCCCGCTCCATGATCCCCTTTCCCGTCTCCGTATTCCCGGTGAAGGAGACCTTCCGGGAGATGGGGCTCTCCACCAGCTCGGCCCCGACCTCCCCGCCGGGCCCGTGGACGAGGTTGATGACCCCCGGCGGGAACCCCGCCCCCTGGGCGGCCTCGACGAAGGCGGTGGCCGCGAGGGGCGCGCCGCTCGAGGGCTTGGCGACGACGGTGCAGCCCGCCGCCAGGGCCGGGGCGAGCTTCCAGGCCAGGAGGTCCACGGGATAGTTCCACGGCGATATGATGGCGGCTACCCCCAACGGCTGCCTTATGACCAGGCTTTTGGTCCTCGGACTCGGCGATGGTACAACCTCGCCGAAGCACCTCTTCCCCTCCTCGGCGTAAAAGTCCAGGGCCTCCGCCGAGCCTTCGACCTCCCTCTTCGCGTACCTCAGGGGCTTACCCTCCTCCATCGTCAGGAGACGGCCTATCTCGTCGCTCCTCATCCGGACGAGGTCTGCGGCCCTGGAAAGGAGGTCCCCCCTCTCCTCGGGATCTGTTTTGGCCCATCCGGGAAAGGCCCTCTTTGCAGCTTTTAGGGCGAGGGCCGCATCCTCCCTCCCCCCCAGGGAGACCTCGGCCACAGGCTCCTGATTTGCGGGGTTTTTTATAACGGCAAACCTCCCGCTGGCCGACTCTGATGCGACACCGTCGATCAACATCTTGAAACGCTTCATATGATCCCTCATCGCCTCAACCGTTTGAGCGCATCGATATAGACTTTCTTCAATAGAAAGGTGCAGGCCCGGAGAGTTCAAGCTGGCGCTTCTCCCTCGTGAAAACCTTCTTAAACCATCTGACCCCAAATAAAGGGTCGGAGAGCTTCATCCTTCGGATAGACGAGAAACTCTGCAGAAGCTGGGCTGAAAGATCGAGCCCTGAAAGTGAACTATCGATTTGACGGGGATTTGATGAGAGAGGTATTGCTGGAGAAGAGGGAGGATAAGTCGCACTTATATTTTCCCGATAAATGTATCGGGTGTGCGACCTGCGTTGCCGCCTGCCCCAAGAGGGAGCTGGTTATAGGCTCAGTGGGCGCCGTGGCAAGAGGGCTGATAGATAAAGACTTCATCGAGAAGCGGTGCCAAGCCTGCGTCTTCTGCGAGATGTGCGCCAAGGCCTGTCCCACGGGAGCCCTGGCCGTCCGAAAGGGGGAGAAAGAAGGATCTGAAGAGCAGGAGGGCGAATCATATCTTTCCAAAGCGATCGGCCCGACAACCGTCGACGATAAATGCGTTTTTTGCGGCCTCTGCGCCGAGGTCTGCCCCCAGGGCTGCATCACCGTCACAGATCGAAAGCTCGCCCAGGACGGGAGCCTCAGGGTCGAGGGGAAGACGGTCATCGACCAGGAGGCCTGCGTCCACTGCGGCTGGTGCGAGGCGGTCTGCCCCGCCGACGCCATCACTGTGAAAAAGCCCTTTTCGGGAAGATTCTCGAGAGACGAGAACGTCTGCATGGCCTGCAGGACCTGCGTCGACACCTGCCCCTGCAACGCCCTCTTCAACCGAGGCTGGGGCCCCGGCGAGATCGTCGAGAAGGTGACCCATAGGATCGATGCCTGCATCTTCTGCGGAGCCTGCTCCGTCGCCTGCCCCGTAGGAGCGATCACCGTCGAGAAGACGGCGATCCTCCCCGATATGAAGAAGAGGGGGCTGGAGAAGCGGATTCTTGGGAAGACCGCGAGGCCCACCCTCACCTCCGTCTTGAAGACCGACCGGGACGCCTGCCTCGGCTGCGGAAACTGCGTCATCGTCTGTCCCGTCAACGCCCTCTCCGACCCCTACCTCGCGGCGGGCCACCTCAACGAGCTGGAGAATAAGCCCCTCCTGGAGGTGGAGAACGGCGCGATCGTGGTGGTGAACCAGGATGCCTGCGGCTCCTGCGCCACCTGCAGCCTCATCTGCCCTGCAGAGGCGATCTGGCTTCTTAGAAAGGAGGTTATCTGATGTCGACGATGGTCATCAAGAACGGGCACGTCTTCGACCCCCTGAACGGGATCGACGGCGAGGTGATGGACGTCTTCATAAAGGATGGGAAGGTGACGGCGGACCTATCCGGATCCGATCTCGCGAGGGCCGAGGTGATCGACGCTCGGGGAAAGACGGTGATGCCGGGAGGCGTCGACTCTCATGCTCACGTCGCCGGTCCGAAGGTGAACGCCGGAAGGCTGATGCGCCCCGAGGACCACATCGGCTCTGTCCGGCCGAAGACCGAGGTCGCCCACTCCGGCTCCGGCTACACAGTCCCCTCCGTCTACAAGCAGGGGTACGACTACTCGGCGATGGGCTACACCACCGTCTTTGAGGCGGCGATGCCGCCCCTGGAGGCCCGCCACACCCACGAGGAGATGAGGTCGACCCCTATGCTGGACATGGGAGCCTACCTCGTCCTCGGAAACAACTGGTTTTTGATGCGCTACCTCCACCAGGGCGAGATCGAGAAGGCCGCAGCCTACGTCGCCTGGATGATGAAGACCCACAAGGCCTACGGGATCAAGTGCGTCAACCCCGCCGGGGTCGAGAACTGGGGCTGGGGCAAAAACGTCCACTCCCTCGACGAGCCTAACATCCACTTCGAGGTGACGGCTCGGGAGGTGATCCACGGCCTCGCCGAGGTGAACGAGAGGCTGGGGATGCCCATCTCGCTCCACCTGCACGCCAACAACCTCGGCCACCCCGGAAACGCGGAGATCACAAAGGACTCCCTCGCCGTCCCGGCGGACGTCGGCCCCTCCCAGAAGATGGGGGTCGATTGGGCCGAGACGAAGAAAGACCCCCATCGGGCCCAGAGCGTCTACCTCGCCCACGCCCAGTTCAACGCCTTCGGTGGGACGACCTGGAGGGACTTCGAGTCGGGAGCCGCAAAGCTCGCCGGGTACGTCAACAAGTCCGACCACGTCGTCATCGACAACGGTGCCGTCCCCTTCGGCCCCGCCACCTGCATGACCGGCGACGGCCCCTCCATCCACGACCTCTACGTCCTCGCCGGGATCGGGGGCCAGAAGTGGTCGAACACCGACGTCGAGCTGGAGTGCGGCTCAGGAGTGATACCCTTCAACTATTTGAAGGGGAGTCCCATCAGCGCCGTCCAGTGGGCCATCGGCCTGGAGATGCTCCTCCTGGTGGATGACCCCTGGAAGACGATCATGACCACGGATCATCCCAACGGGGGGGTCTTCACTCAATATCCGCAGGTGATCGCCTGGCTCTTGTCGAAGCGGGCGAGGGACGAGACCGCTGCAGAGTGCCACAAGTGGGGGTACGATCGGTCCAGCCTCGGCGGGATCGAGAGGGAGATGACCCTCTCTGAGATCGCCATCTTAACCAGGGCGAACGCGGCCAGGACGATAGGGATGGCGTATCGGAAGGGCCACCTGGGGGCGGGGGCCGACGGGGACGTCGCCGTCTACGAGATCGACCCCGAGAATTTCAACCCCGACGACTCCGATAAGGTGATCAGGGCCTTCAGCCGGGCCGATCTCACCATAAAGGACGGCATGGTCGTTGCCCGGCAGGGCGAGGTCGTCGCCGTCCCTGAGGCAAGAAGGTACTACGTCGAGCCGAAGGTTGACGAGGGGCTCGCCAAGGATATGCTGGCCGATGTTCGGGAGTGGTTCAAGTACTACACCATCGGCTTTGCGAACTACCCTGTGCCGGAGAAGCGCCTCAGAAACCCGGTGCCCATCGTCGTCAACGGCCCCGAGGGGGGATGGTGATGGTTTTGAAAAGAAAAGTCAAGCTCACCCCCAAGGGCGAGATCGGGATCATGGTCGAGGCGGAGTCGATCTCGCCCGACTCCTTCGCCGGAAAGTCGGAGGCTGAGCTGGGTGAGATCGCGGTGATGCAGGGGCCCAGGGAGGCGAAGCTGGCCGAGTTCTTCGAGGTCGAGGCCTGGGACGAGGAGACGACGGTCGAAGGAGATGTTGCCGTTGAGATCCTGATCGACGGCGACGTCTCAAGGGTGAAGAGGATCGGCCAGAGGATGACGAAAGGAAGAATCGAGATCGGAGGCTCCGCCGGGATGCACCTCGGCTCTGAGATGGCCGGAGGAGAGATCCGAGTGAGGGGGAACGCCGGTTCCTGGGCCGGGATGAACATGAGGGGAGGCCTCCTGGAGGTCGGAGGAGACGTCGGAGATCACGCCGGCTCCGCCTACCGGGGGAGCTGGCGCGGGATGTCGGGCGGAAAGATCATCGTCCACGGTAACGGGCGAAGCCAGCTCGGCGGGGGGATGGCAGGCGGCGAGATCCTGGTCGAAGGGAGAGTCGAGAACTTCTGCGGCATCCGGCAGAATGGCGGCCTGATTTTGGTGGGAAAAGACGCCGTCCGGGGGGTCGGGGCCGAGATGATAGGCGGCACCATCGCGGTTTTGGGAACGATCCAGAACTTCACTCCGGGCTTCGTCGCTGCCGGAACCGAACGGGACCCCGCCATCGGCGATTTGAAGATCGAGGGCGAATTTTCCAAGTTCCTCGGGGACTACGCCGTAAGCAAGAACCCGAAGGGCGTCCTGTACGTCAAGGAGGCGGTGATATGAGCCTGATGGTCAAGCTGAACACCGGCAGCACCATAAATGAGGGGAGGCTCGCCAAGGGAGGAGACAAGCTCACCGAGGACTACAAGATGGAGTGCGCCGTCTGCACCATAAATCCCGCAGACTTCGAGGCCCTGGGGCGGCCCGAGAAGGTGAGGGTGACGGCGACGGACGGAAGGCGCCGGGTGGTGGTCCGTGCCCGGGAGGACGGCTCGGTCCCGCCGGGCCAGGTCTTCATGCCCAGGGCGATCTGGGCTAACGTCGTCGTCGACCCCGAGACCTTCTCGACCGGCTCCCCCCTCTACAAGGGCGCTCCCGTCGCGATAGAGCCCTCCCAGGAGGAGGTATTGAGCGCTAGGGAGATCACAAAGATGATTATGAGGAGGGGTTGAAAGTGGTCTATAAAAACGTCGTCTGTCCCGTCTGCGGCGCCTCCTGCGACGACGTCCAGGTGGAGCTGGAGGGCGAAAGGCTGACGGTTAAGAACGCCTGCAAGATGGGAAACGCCAAGTTCCAGGAGCTTGTGAGCCCCTCCAGGATTCGTGAGCCCCTGATGATCGTGAACGGCGAAGAGAGGGCCGTCTCCTGGGCTGAGGCGATCGAGAGGTCGGCCGAGATCCTGGCCGAATCGAAGCGACCCCTCCTCTTCATGGGGAGCGAGACCAGCTGCGAGGCGATGGAGGTGGGCCTCCATCTTGGCGAGTTCCTCGGTGCCGTCGTCGACTCCAACTCCACCGTCTGCCACGGCCCCACCGCCATGGGGATCCAGGAGGCGGGACGGGTCGGGGCCACGGCCGGCAACAGCAAGATCAGGGGCGACCTCGCCGTCTACTGGGGGTCAAACCCCCTGGAGTCGATGCCCCGCCACATGTCCCGGTACGCCGTCTATCCGCGAGGCCACTGGACCCGGCGGGGGAGGTTCGATCGGACGGTGATCACCGTCGATCCTCGAAGGTCGCCGACGGCAGAAAACTCCGACCTTTTCGTCCAGCTGAAGCCCAACTCCGACTACGAGCTCCTATCGGCCCTTCTCACCCTTCTCCACGGCAAAAGGCCTCACCGTTCCGTCGAGGAGGTGACGGGGGTTCCTATATCCGTCATGGAGGAGATGCTGGATATGATGAAGGGGTGCAACTTCGGTACGATCTACGTCGGCCTGGGGATCGCCTCCTCCTACGGTAAGCATCGGAACGCCGAGCTCGCCTTCAACCTGGTCAAGGAGCTGAACAGCACCACCAAGTTCGTCATCGGGGCCCTGAGGGGCCACTGCAACGTCGCCGGGTTCAACCAGACGGCCTCCTACCTCTACGGCTACCCCTTCGGCCTCGACTTCGCCCGGGGCTACCCGAGGTACAACCCCGGCGAGTACACTGCAACAGACCTTCTGCGGGAGAGGGACGTGGACGCGGCCCTGGTCGTCTCCGCGGACCTCGTCTCCCACCTTCCGGCGCCCTGTGCTGAGCATCTCGCCGAGATCCCGACCGTCTGCATAGACATAGCCCCATGCCCCATGACCCTCGTCTCTGAGGTGGTCCTTCCCGGGGTGATCGACGCCATGGAGTGCGACGGGACCTTCTACCGGCTCGACGACGTCCCCGTCTACTTCAGGCCCTTCACCAGCTCTCCCTTCTCCTTCACCGAGAGCAACGAGGACACCCTGAGACAGATATTCGAGCGGGTGAGAGAGCTGAGGTGAGCCGGAGATCTCTGATGGGCGAAGATCGGCACGCCAGCCGGATCGAGGGGGCCGAGGAGTTCTGGAGGGAGGAGCGGCTCGATCCCGCCTCCACCTTCAAAACGACGGAGTGCGTCGAGATCTCGGGCTCCGAGAGGCGGAGCCTGGTGGCGGACGTCGCCGTCGAAGAGAGGATCGAGATCGTCATGGACAAAGCGACGGTGGCGGAGCTCTTCTCTCTCCCCACAGAGCTCGAAGAGCTGGCCGTCGGCTTTCTCGTCTGCGAGGGGCTCGTCAATGGGACTGAAGATATCGCGTCGGTCAGGACGGCGGGGAGAAAACTCATCTGCGAGAGCCGAGGCAAAAAGAGCCAGAGAGATCTTCTTCCGATCGTCTCGGACCTGAGGATTGGCCCCGATGCCATCTTCAAAGCTCTGGACCGGCTGAACGAGGGCGCCCTCCTCTGGAGGAGGACGGGAGGCACCCACTCGGCCCTGGTCATCTCTGAGGAGGGCGATGTCGCCTCCTTCTGCGAGGACGTGAGCAGATCCTCGGCGGTGGACAAGGCCGTGGGGTCTGCCCTTCTTTCGGGGGCCGATCTGTCCAGGTCCGCCCTGATGACGACGGGAAGGCTCTCCTCGGTGATCGTATCCAAGGCGGCGAGGGCGGGCTTTCCCATCGTGGTCAGCAGGGCGGCTCCCCTGGACGCGGGGATCGATCTCGCCCGGAGTCTGGGGATGACCCTGGTGGCCTTCGCAAGAAGGCCGAAGCTCTACGTCTACGCTGGCGATGGAAGGATCGCCTGATATGTCGAGAGAAGAAAATGCTGGATGTGATCTTGAGGATGAATGGGGAAGAGATCAGAAAACCGGCTCTGGAATTTATAAGGACGAGGTTCGTAGCCGAGCTGGACCGGTGGTGCGACGAGAAGGGCGTCGAGAGGGACGAGCTGGACGACAGGGTGGTGGCGACCCGGCCCCTCAGCAGCTCCGAGGCGATCGGGTCCCCAGAGAGGGACGACTTTCCCCTCCTCAGGGGAAAAGAGGTTCTGATGGAGGCGAGTTATCGGGGGTCCCTCGGCCAGGCCTTCACCTCCGCCTCAGGCGTCTTCAGCGGGACCCTTCAGGAGGTGCTGAATCTGCCCCTGGAAGACCCCTTCAACCGGGCCGTCCTCGTCTCCACCATCAACGCCGTCCTCCGAAACCTGGGGCTCGCCGAGGGGACGGTCCACTGCAGGGATGCCGGTCCCGCCGACTGTGCCGCTGCCCTCGGAAGATGGCTGAAGGAAGAGGGCGCAGACCGGGTGGGGCTCGTCGGGATGCAGCCCGCCCTCCTATCGTCTCTTGTGGAGGTCCTGGGGCCCGAGAGGGTGATGGTATCTGACCTGACATGCGCCGGGGAGGTCCGTTTGGGGGTAAAAGTCCTGGACGGCCTGAGCTGCGATCAGCTCTTCGAGAGGGCCCCCCTCGTTCTGATCACGGGCACCACCCTCGTCAACGGGACCATCGACGACCTTCTGGAGATGGCTGATCAGTTCGGGTGCAGAGTCGTATTTTACGGCACCACCAGCGCCGGGGCGGCACACCTTCTGGGGCTGGAGAGATGGTGCGCCTGCTCAAGGTGAATCTTCCCGAGCGACACAGTAAAATCTCCCATCTCCGAATCTCTGGTCGAGGCGAACCGATTTGATCGAAGATAGGTTTATCCTGGTGACGGGCGGCGCCGGCTTCATAGGAAGCCACCTCGTCGACCGGCTCGCTGAATTGAACAGGGTCACTGTCCTCGACAACTTCAGCTCAGGAAAGATGGAGTTCATCTGGAACCACATAGAAAGCCCGAACTTCAGCCTCATCGAGGCGGACCTTCGGGACCAGAGGGCCGTCGAGGCGGCCCTCGCGGGAAAAGACCTCGTCCTCCACCTGGCTGCCAACCCCGACGTCAAGGTCGGGGGTGAGGACACCCGGACCCACCTCGACCAGAACGTCGTCGCCACCTACAGCCTCCTCGAATCGATGAGGAAGACGGGCGTTCCGGAGATCGCCTTCACATCCACCTCTGCCGTCTACGGCGAGGCCGAGGTCGTCCCCACCCCCGAGGGTTACGGGCCCCTCCTCCCGATATCCCTCTACGGAGCATCGAAGCTCGCCTGCGAGGCGATGATCTCGGCCTTCTGCAGCACCTTCGATATGAGGTCCTGGATCTTTCGGTTCGCCAACATCGTCGGCGATAGGGGCACTCACGGGGTCATCGTCGACTTCATCAAGAAGCTAGAGAAGAATCCGAAGGAGCTGGAGATCCTGGGGTCGGGAAGGCAACGAAAGTCGTACCTCGAAGTCCACGACTGCGTCGACGCCATGATCTTTGCCCTCTCCCATTCCCACGACCGGGTCAACCTCTTCAACATCGGCTCTAAAGACGCGGCGGACGTGACGGAGATCGCCGACGTGGTCGTCGAGAAGATGGGCCTGGAGGGCGTCCGGTACAGGTACACCGGCGGGATCGAGGGGCGCGGCTGGAGGGGCGACGTGAAGACGATGCTTCTGTCCATCGAGGCGATGGAGAGGCTCGGCTGGACGCCCCGGCACACCTCCAGGCAGTCGATCGAGGCGGCAGCAGAGGCGCTTTTGAAGAAGAGATGAAATATAAATATGAATTAAGTTTACGAAAAAGGCGTCTTCAGGGCAGGATCTTGACCCTCAGCTTCGAGAAGTCCTCTTTTATGTCCACCTTGATCCCCATCTTGGAGAAGATGTCCAAGAGCTCCGTCTTGACGAACTTCTTTGGTATATCGTAGCCGAGGAGGAGGGTGAAGTCGGCGTCGGAGGTTTTGCTGAGCTTGAAGAGGTTGCAGAGCTCAAGCCTCCTCAGGACCATTTCTGCATTATGATTTTTCTGCTTGAACTCCTCAGCGTGAGCCTCGGATACCTTCCGGTGCATATCCCAAAACTCCCCCCGCACCGGATGGGTCTCGATGAAGGTGAGAAACAGGATCCAGTGGTCGATGTCGAGGATGATGTGCTCGCCGACGGATAGAAGGTCGGAGTAGGCGTAGATCTTCTCCTCGTCGACCGATTCGAAGAGAGCCCTGTGCTTGCTGTAGAACTTAAGAGCTTCCCGCATCAGCTCGCTCTGGGATATCCCGAGGTTCTCCCTCATATCCCGGAAGAGCCTGGCGGTCTCTTCGTCCAGGGCGATGGTGACCCTCTCCGGCGCTTTGGTCATAGCGGAAACTCCTCTCACTCTGCATGTATTTACCTTTTTTGCGCGTCCAATAATGTATGTAGAGTCCTGAAACCATTTCGCGCCCGTCTGAAATCCATACAATTAAAAGTATTTATATAATATTTGCAATCCGAACTGCTGTGACCAAATGCAAAATAAGCATTATGAGGCATTTTTCGCCTGAAAGCAATTTCAGGAGTTTTCCAGCACTGGATATTCGAGGTTCCATGGAGCCTATTGTTATCCAGCAGATAAACTAGTCGAAGGATTAAAAACACTAGATATGTATTTATACTCATTACACTAACTTAAAATTATGGTTGTAGATAAACTGGCGTCAATCGACAAGATTGACCATGAGGAGAGGACGAGGATAGAGCGATCGATCGAGGTCGGGGGACGGTTGCTGGGAAGGGACGAGGAGAACGTCTTCCTCCGAGTGGGATGTTCGACTTTGGAGATCCCCCTGAAGGCGATCGAAGATATTGAGGGTGAACTCGCTATCAAGAGCGATGTGGTGGTATCGTTGTCACCGGGGACGATGATCAGGATCAGCAGTGAGATAAAGGCCGAAGATCTCTCTATGGCTACCATGTATGACCGTGGAGCGGCTGCAGTGCCTGTTTATCTCGACGACGTGCTCAATATGCTCATGTGCCCCGGAACCGTCGGTCGAGAGAATGTTTCTGGGACCGGTTCTCCCATGTACGTGGTCAGCCCTGTTCTCAACCCGCCTGACAGGACACGGGGCGAGGTCTATGCTAGTCCCAAGTACGTGGCCAATCCCGTGATCCGGCGTTGAAGGGGTTGATCAGTCGGATGATGCTGGCCAGCTCGCCCAAGACATTCGATGGATACAAATCTGCCACACCAGAATCTACCATCTGCCGTATCGAGGAAGGCTTTGAGAAGATTGGTTTCTCCGTCGACTACTACGAATACGTAGCAGGCGACGAGAGAACAAAAATTTTTTCTGGAGGGGCCTCCCTCGTAGGCACTAACTTCACTGCGTCGGGCAAGGGCAGAACTTCTGTCTTGTCCAAAGCCAGCGCGGTGGCTGAGCTGGTGGAGCGGTTCTCGGTAAGCCTCTATTCCCTCGGCGCCAGAGCTCCCTACTGGTACGCCCACGACGAACTGGAGAAGAGATTCATCAAATATGATTACAGAGAGGACGCTATAGAGGATATCTATGACTCCATTCCCGACAGAATCGATTATCATGAGCTGGTCGAATACCGGGAAAAGATGACTGACGAAGACGTGGATCTTTTGAAGAGGGATATCCTTTCCGCTCCCTGGCTGAGGTACCACTGCCTCACCGATGGCAAGTATTACAACGGGCCTGACTATCTGATCAGCATCATCAATGGGACTACTGGCCTGGCTGCGGGAAACACAAAGGAGGAAGCGATTGCCCAGGCCCTGTCGGAAATATTCGAACGTTATCCTTATCTGGAGATCGTGAAGAAGAAGATTAACCCACCTTCCATCAATCTTGAATCCATAGATCATCCCAAGATTGAAAATTACATCGATATCCTTTCCAATCTGAATATCGAGGTAGACGTCAAAGATTGTACCTTCGGCGGGAAGTACCCGGTTATGGGGGTCGTATTCACCAATCACAACCTAGATGACTGCAATAACTTATATCACAAACGAATGTTCCGCAAGATATTCAAGGCGGGATCTCACGTTGACAAAGACGAGGCCCTGGAACGTTGTTTCACCGAGTATGTCCAGGGGAAGACCAACCAGGCCATAATGTGCACAGAGGACTCGCAGGACCGCAGGAGGGACGATATATTCTGGAAGTACGTATTGGAAGAGGACGAATCGAATATCAAAATTCCCGAAGACTACTACGAGATCCTCTTATCGAAGTCCCTATACTACGGAGACATGAACTTCTTGGACAGGAGTCCTGATGTAGTTGACTACGGTGATGTTTCCACTTTCAAGTCGGATGACTTCGTCCAAGATGTCAATCGACTTACAAGCCTTGCAAGCAGGCTGGGAAAGAGGGTGTACGTGCAAGATTGGACCCACCCCAGGTTGCTATTTCCAGTAGTCAGGGTTCTGGTTCCCGGTCTTTCGGATACCACTCTGCAAATGAGAAACAGCAGCGATTATATCTTCCTGCGGAACTCCTCCGAGCAGATGTATCTACACGGCAGGTTGTACGAATACTTCAACTCTGACGAGTGGTTAAACAGCCGAGAGGGAATAGTCGGGTTCCTGGACGTGGTTGAGGCCGCACTGTACCAGTTTCCTCCCTTCGAGATGGTAATTAACACTTTGGAGCGGAAGCTATCCATCCATGCGATCGCCCTCTCTCTATGTTTGGTGATAGGTGACTACGGCAGGGCCTACAAATATCTGGTATCAATAGACCCGTCTGATGGGGATCACAACAGTTTGTTGAGTGAATTTCTGAGAATGCACGTTGAAAAGGTGCCCCCTGAGGAACTCTACAGCGATTTGAGGAGCAGATATCGGCCCAACGACGTCGCTGAGATGCTTAGATACCTATCTAAAATAAGGTTCTCCGAGAGAATAAAAATCAGGAATCCCTTCGTGCCCCCATGCTATTACGAGAGACGTTCTGATAAATCCAACGGCCACTGTAGTTACGATCAGTTTATAAAGAAGGCGATGCAGTCCTTCTTTGTAACCTGATTTTATGAAAATGAGCTGCGGCTTCGGAGCGGCCCTTTCTCCAAGGGCAGGTCGATCTACTTTTCGGCTTCAACCTCGTCCAAGGGTTAAGGTTTATCTATTTGTGCGGTGATCTCCCTGGCCATGGCAGGTCGTACCCTCTCTGAGAAGATCTTCTCTCGAGCCTCGAAGAAGGAGGTGAGGGCTGGCGAGTTCGTCATGGCCGACATCGATCGAGCCATGGTCCACGACATCACCGGCCCCCTGGCGGTGAAGGGGTTTCGCGAGATCGCAGGCGAGGACGCGGATGTATGGGACCCCTCCAAGATAGTGATCCTCTTCGACCATCAGGTCCCGGCAGACAGCCTCGCGGCAGCCGCTAACCACATCATGCTCCGAAAGTTCGCCATCGAGCAGGGGATTAAAAACTACGACGTCTTCGAGGGGGTCTGCCACCAGGTGATGCCGGAGAAGGGGCACGCCCTCCCCGGCGACCTCATCGTAGGATCCGACTCCCATACCTGCACCTACGGGGCCCTCGGCGCCTTCTCGACAGGGATCGGGTCCACCGACATGGCCTCGGTCTTCGCCACCGGAAAGCTCTGGTTCATGGTCCCCGAGACGCTTAGGCTCAAAGCCGAGGGGAGGCTTTCCCGGCTCGTCACCTCCAAAGACGTCGTCCTGAGGATGATCGGCGACATCGGGGCCGACGGCGCCACCTACAAGGCCTGCGAGTTTGCGGGCTCGGCGGTCTCGAAGATGTCGGTTTCCGAGAGGATGACGATGACCAACATGGCCATCGAGATGGGCGGAAAGGCCGGCCTCGTCGACCCGGACGAGACGACCTTGAGCTACATCAGGGAGAGGGTCGAAGACTTCGACGAGGGAGCCGTCCTCCACGGCGACGACGACGCCTCCTTCGAGGAGCGAGTCTGGAAGGTGGACGACCTTCTGCCCCAGGTGGCCGTCCCCCACAACGTCGACAACGTGGTGCCCGCGTCCGACCTCGCAGGGACGAAGATCGACCAGGTCTTCCTCGGCTCCTGCACCAACGGGAGGTTTGAGGACCTCCTGCTGGCGGCCCAGGTGATGGGGAGCGAGCCCCTGGCCCGGGGCGTCCGGATGGTGGTGATCCCCGCCAGCAGGACCGAGTATATGAAGGCCCTCCGGGCTGGCCTCGTCGAGCAGTTCATGGACGCCGGCGCCATCGTCGAGTCGCCCTGCTGCGGCCCCTGCATGGGAGGAAGCTTCGGCCTCCTCGGCGACGGCGAGGTCTCCCTCTCGACGTCGAACAGGAACTTCCAGGGGAGACAGGGGAGCCCCAAGGCGTGGGTATACCTCTGCTCGCCGGCGACGGCGGCCGCCGGAGCCATCACCGGCGAGATCACCGACCCGAGAGAGATCTGACTTTGAAAGTCGCCTTCAAGCTCGGATACCTCGGCGGCCGATACTACGGCTTCCAGCTCCAGCCCAACGTTCTGACGGTCCAGTCCGTAGTCAGGGAGGCCCTCAGGGGCCTGGCCCTAAACGACGGGAGCTTCTGCTACGCCGGGAGGACCGACCGCGGGGTCTCTGCCCTCGGCCAGGTGATCGACTTCTTCATCGATCCCGAAAAGGCGGATCTTGCAATGCCAAGGGTTCTGAACAGCAGGCTCCCCCCCGACGTCTGGGCCTGGGCCTGGGCGGCCGTCCCCGAGAACTTCAGCGCCCGCCACTCCGCCCTCTGGCGCGAGTACAGGTACGTCCTTTCCGAGGACGGCCTCGACCTCGACCTGATGCGAAAGGCATGCCTAGAGCTTCTCGGCGTCCACGACTTTAGAAACCTCTCCTCGGAGAAGAGGCGGCCCACCATCAGAAATCTGACGAAGCTCGAAATTTCGGAGAAGAACGGCTCTGTGATCCTGGAGGTGAGGGCCGACGGATTTCTCTGGAACATGGTGAGAAAGATCGCGACCGTCCTGGAGAAGGTGGGATCAAAAGAGAGAGATATCGGCTGGGTTCGAGAGTTGCTCGATACTGGAATCAATCGGGGCGTAAATCCCGCCCCCGCCGAAGGTCTGATCCTGATGGACGTGGGTTACCAGGGCGTCGAGTGGACCATCGAGCCTTACTCCATGAGGATGGCTCAGGAGAGGCTGTCATCTTCTTGGAAAAGAGAGGCGGCCCTGGCGGAGGTCACGGGGATCCTCGCCAGGTCCATGGTAGTCTGAGGCGCTTTTTATAGCTCGAAGTTCAGAGGATGATCTCGATCCCCAGCTCCTCGGCCAGCTCCTTGTAGCGGTTCCGGATGGTGACCTCCGTCACCCCCGCGACGTCCGCCACCTCTCGCTGGGTCCTCCGGTCGCCGCAGAGGATCGAGGCGATGTAGATCGCCGCCGCCGCGACCCCCGTGGGACCCCGGCCGCTGGTCAGCTCCTTCTCCGCCGCCTGGCGGAGGATCTCTATCCCCTTCGCCTGGACCTCGCCCTTGAGGGAGAGGCCGGAGCAGAAGCGAGGTATGTAGTCGATGGGGCTCGTCGGCATCAGCTTGAGGGATAGCTCCCGAGATACGAACCGATAGGTTCGCCCGATCTCCTTCCTCGAAACCCTCGATACCTCCGCGATCTCGTCTAAGGTCCTGGGGACGTTACACTGCCTGCAGGCGGCGTAAAGGGCCGCCGCGGCGACGCCCTCGATGGACCTTCCCCTGATCAGGTTCTTGTCGACGGCCTTCCTGTAGACGACGGCGGCCGTCTCCCTCACGTTTCGAGAGAGGCCCAGGGCCGAGGCCATCCTGCCCAGCTCCGACAACGCGAAGGCGAGGTTCCTCTCAGTGGCGTTGCTGACCCTGATCCTCCTCTGCCACTTTCGGAGACGGTATAGCTGGGCCCTGTTCTTGGAGGAGATGGTCTTGCCGTGGGAGTCCCGGTTCCTCCAGTCTATCATCGTCGACAGGCCCTTATCGTGGATGGTGTAGGTCATGGGAGCGCCCACCCTCGACCTCTTCATCCTCTGGTCGTGATCGAAGGCCCTCCACTCGGGCCCCTGGTCGATGAAGTTCTCGTCGATGACGAGGCCGCAGTCGCTGCAGACCAGCTCCGCCCTCTCGTAGTCGTGGACCAGGGCGTGGCTTCCGCACTCTGGACACTCGACGATGAACTTCTCGAACTCGTCTACCTTCTCTTTCTCTCGCCTGAGCTTGATCTTTTCCTGGATCTTCTCTTTCTCAGACCGTTCGATCTCCCTAATCTTTTCTATTTCTTCCACCGAATCCGCGCTCCTCGAAATAGAGTTTCTTTCCCAGGTGAACTGCTGCATCGACGTTCCGATTGGGCTTGACGACGATGTAGGGGCGATCCGTCGGACCGAATATGTCAAAAACCCGGCCGATCCTCGCTTTCTTCTGATCTACCACGACAGAATTGATCCTCGGAAGCTCTTCATTTTTTCCGCTCAACGGCTCTGTGCGCACAATCAACTTCTTCTGAACTAAATGATGGGTGGTGCCCAACCTCTTCAACCGGTCACCTCACCCCAGCTAGTTCGGGGTAATCATATATAAAGGTTCCGCAAACATTTTATTTGATGAGCTTTTGCCCCGGACTCAAAGTTTATCTTCTCTGGGAACCGTCCATGGCGGTTATGTTCGAAAGGCTTCCAACCGTCCCCACCTCCCAGGAGCTGGTGGACCGGGCCTTCAGAAGGTCGACGAGGGCGGCGACAGGTGAGAAGAAGGACGAATCGATGCTGATGACCGCCGGAAACATCCTCTCAGACAATCTGACAAACCTGGTCCGTAAGTACCCCTCCTTCATGAACATCCCCCCCTTCTACCGCGACCTGGCCGACGCCGCGGTGGGGGTGGACGAGATGAGGGTCCACCTCTCGAGGGTCTCCTGGGCAGCATCTCAGATCCGGGCGATAACCAAAGACCACCTGACGAAGATGAAGGGTGCTCCAAATAAGCCCTCGGTCAGAAGGGCCGCCTTCGGGAGGATGGCATCGGTGATGAGGTCGATCGAGCCAGACCTTCTATTCCTGAACGACGCCCGCCAGAGGCTGAGAAGCATGCCCACAGTGGACCCCGACGTCCCCACCATCATCGTCGCGGGATACCCCAACGTCGGCAAGTCGAGCTTCGTGGTCGCAGTCACCGGGGCGCGGCCCGAGATCGCAAGCTACCCCTTCACCACCAAGGGGGTGGGGGTGGGCCACTTTGCCCGGGACCATCAGCGCTACCAGGTGGTCGACACCCCAGGACTTCTCGATCGGCCCCTCTCCATGAGAAACGAGATCGAGCTTCAGGCGATAGCCGCCCTCCGCCATCTCCGGGGCGCAGTCCTCTTCATCCTGGACCCGAGCGAGTACTGCGGTTTCTCCCTCGCCGACCAGCTCCAACTTCTGGCCGACGTCAAGAGCTGGCTTCGACTTCCCGTCCTGGTGGTGGCAAACAAGAGCGACCTGATCTCCTACGAGGGCGCAGAGATGACCATGTCCACATCGACGGGGGAGGGGGTGGCGGAGGTCCTCGATCGGATGGTGGAGATGCTGGCTGGTGCCGATGGAGGCGAATCTGAGATTGAAAAATGAAAGGTAGGGGGCTCGACGGGGCGCCGGATCAGCCGTCCGAAAAAGGCCGGGTTTTGTCCCCATCAAGCCGACTGCTTGATGATGTAGTTGACCATCGCCGGCGAGAGCTTCGACTCCCAGGAGATCCTCGATGAGATCTCTTCGACGTTCAGCCCATCAGACTGGAGGTCGTTTATTCGCCCTATTATCTTGTCGTTGATGACATAATACTCGTCGATGTCCTTTCTGTGGCCCCAGACATCTCCCTCGATGATCTCGACGCCCTGCGTCTCCAGAAAGGCCCGCCCGGTATTGGGCATGTTCTTGTAGTACGAGGGCGGGACCTGAATGGCCCTGAGCCGCGGGCTGGACTGGAGCAGCTTGAACATGTCGGTGCTGGAGGCCCGAAAAGCCAGGTGTACCGTATGATCATTCCTCGTAAGATCGTTTATATCGTCCTTCGAGCTTACTATCCTGATCTTCATCATGAGAACCACCCCTCAAGATAAATAGCGAAATCTCCGATTCTCAGGCCGCCGATTTGATCATGTACTTGACCATCGCCGGCGAGAGCTTCGATTCTCTGGAGACCCTTCCTGCGATCTCGTCGACGTTGACCCCCTCGGACTGGAGGTTGTTTATCCTATCCATCACCTTATCGTCGACGGTATAGTATTCGTCGATGTCCTTTCTGTGGCCCCAGACATCTCCCTCGATGATCTCAACCCCCTGCATCTCCAGGAACATCTGGCCCGCATGGGACATGGTCTTGTAATGGGAGGACGGCACCTGGATCGCCCTGAGCCTGGGACAGGATTGGAGGAGCCTGAAGATGTCCGTGTTGGACGCCCTGAAGGCAAGGTGTGTCATCTGCTCGTTTCGATTAAGCTCGTCGATCTCTTTCTTGGAACTGACCACTCTGATTTTCATCATCAAAGCACCTCGGCGATAACACGTTATTGTTACTAACATATAAGTTTATTGAAACCTAACAGTTTTGCTAGATACTGGCAAAATAGCCTGATGGCACAGAAGAAGATCATTTTCTCTTTTCATCCGAACTTATGATTATATATCTTTATGATGTCGCATCAATTCACCTGATTTTTGTCATATCACGGCTCCTTAAGTGGATTCTTCTGCTTAGGGTGCTCCAACTCTAGATATATCATGGAGATTTAAATAGGTACGTGAGGGGTGAGCCTCAGGACGAAGAGCTCCTCGAAGAAGTGCTTCTCCCTCGCCACCACCTCGATTGAGAGCCCTTCCTTTCGCGCCTTCGCCATCACCTCGGACGGCCCGCTGAGGCTTGAGATGAGGAGGAGGGCGCGCCCCTTCTCGGGATCGAGGTGGTCTTTCAGCATCTCCAGGAAGCGGTTTATGGTATCTCGGCCCGTCTCTCCGCCGTCGAAGGCGAAGTTGAGCCAGCCCTTCAGGACCTCGTCCTCCGCGGTGGGGAGGTAGGGCGGGTTGAAGAGGACCAGATCGAAATTGGACCGGAGGCCGCAGAAGAGGTCTGCCCGGACGGCGTCGATCCCGGCCCGTCGAAGGGCCCTCACGGCGCTGGGGTTGACGTCGGTGGCGAGGAGATTTCTTGAGAGCTGTGCCAGCCCCTTTGATATCATCCCCCGACCGCACCCCATCTCGATGACGCGATCTTCGGGGCCCGCCTCTTCCAGGGCGGCCCTGAGGAGGAGGAGGGTGTCCTCGGCGGGCTCGTAAACGTCGTCCAACCCGGCGTCCTGCTTTGAACTCTTGCCGCCGGGCTGATGGCTCTGCCTTTCCTGGCCATCTTTTTCCGTCACGATCCCCCCTCTGTCTTGAGAAGCCAAAGATCCTCGCCCCCCGAGCCCAGCGATTCTGTCCATCCCGTCACCGCCCATCCGCCGTCCTTCGTCGGAACGATCGACCTTCCGAGGTCGAAGCCCGTCCCTCCGAAGGTCTTCTCCCAGACATTCTCTCCGTCGGTGTCGACCTTCAAGAGCCAGAGGTCCTGCTCGCCTCTCCCCTGAGACTCGGTATAGCCCGCGACTATGATGCCGCCCTCTCCCTCCAGGGCCGACCAGCCGCCATCGTCGCCGGTACCTCCAAAGGTCTTCTCCCAGATCCTCTCCCCCTCTGAATCGGTCTTCAAGATCATCAGGTCTCTTCCTCCCGACCCCTCCGATTTCGTGACCCCGATGATGACGTAACCCCCATCGGTCTTTAGGACGAAGTTGCCCATCTCGTCACCGTCTCTCCCGAAGGTCTTCTCCCAGATCCTCTCCCCCTCGGCGTCAGTCTTGGCGAGCCAGACGTCCTTTCCGCCCGCGCCGTAGGATTCGGTGACGCCGACGAGTAGGTAGCCGTCTTCCGTCTCCAAGATCGAGGTTATGCCGTCGTTCTTGGACCCGCCGACGGCCTCGTCCACCTCCAGGTTCCCGTCGGAGTCTGTCTTCAGGATCCAGCCGTCGGAGCCGCCGGACCCTCGGGATGTGGTGACCCCCGCCACGGCGTAGCCGCCGTCCTTCGTCTCCAGGACGGCGACGCCCCAGTCGTCGCCGGCCCCTCCAAAGGTCTTCTTCCACCTCTCGTAGCCGTCGGAGTAGGTCTTGACGAGCAAGAGGTCTTTTCCGCCGGAGCCCTCAGACTCGGTGACCCCCGCCACGGCGTAGCCGCCGTCCTTCGTCTCCAGGACGGCCCATCCCTCGTCGTCGGCGAGGCCGCCGAGGGTCCTCTCCCACGCCATCTCCCCATCGGAGTCGGTCTTGATGAGCCAGAGGTCTCCATCTCCCGCCCCCTTCGAGGAGGTGGTGCCCGCGACGACGAGGCCGGAGTCTTTCGTCTCCAGGAGGGCGAGGCCCCTCTCATCCCCGGCTCCGCCGAAGGACTTCTCCCACTCCAGGTCTGGAGCCTGACCGAGGGCGGGGTGGGCGAGGATCGCGAGGATCAAGGCCGCCCTGGTCAGAGACGCGGCCGAGACGGTTCTTTCGAGGTTCTTCTTCAGTTCTGCGATCTTCTTCATGACCCCTCCCCTAAAGGTATCGGTCGAAGGCCAAGAATATGATCAGGATCAGAACCGGTATCGCCCAGAGGATGGATCCGCCGTCCGGGTTTCTGCCGTCTCCGCCGACCTCCTCTTCGCCGCCGTTCCCCTTATCGCAGTTCGGTTCGGCTGGGGAGGGAAGGGGGGACCCCCCCTCGTCGACCGTCGAGGCCGCTATCTCTTCATCCTCGACCTTTATCCTCAGGCGGGAGGATTCCAGGGTGCAGGCGGTCCCGTCCTCGTCTCGGTAACAGACGCTGGTGGGCGGGATCTCGAAGCTGCCCGCCTCAATGCAGGATATGGTGTACTCCAAGCTGGCCGTCTCTCCCGGCAGGAGGAGGCGGGAGAACTCCGTCTCCCCGGAGACGAGGCGAGCCCAGGGGGGGATCGTCTCCTTCACCGAGGCCTTCGCCCTCCGGTTGCCGACGTTCTCCGCCGTCAGGTTCACCGTCACCTCTCCCCCCGTCTCGACCTTCGACGATGAGACCGTCTTTTTCACCACCACCAGGGGACCGATGACGTCGACGACGGGGCTCGTCGATGTGACCTTGTAGACCACCCCGTCGATGGTGTAGACCGCCTCGGCGGGCGGGAGGGTCTGCCCCTCGCCGGGCGTTTTTGCGCTGATGGAGTAGCTGGCGGTCTCTGTGCCCCCCGGCGGGACCGTCATCTTCCACTTCAGGGATGAGTCCGCCCGGAAATTCTGGCCTGCCGAGTCGGTCACATCCACCTCCAAGGTCCTATTGCCGCCGTTGCTTATGGAGAGGTGGACGAAGCTCTTCTCACCGAACTTCATAGAATCTTCTGGGTACTTGCTGACCTGGAGGGGTCCGAAGATCTCGATGCTCGTCCCGCCCCAGGACTCATGAACCCCTCCCTCGGAGTCGAGGTACCGAGCGTGGGCTCTAAAAAAGACCTCTTCGGGGCCGAGGACCGAAGGCACCTTGAACCTCTCCGCGATCGGGTCTATCTCCTCCGTCTCCGGATCATCGTCCCAGGCCTCGCCGGGGGCGATGATCGATCTCGAATATTTCGAGTGGAATATATCCGGGTCTGAAGTCACCTCGATCACCACCTCTTCCGCCTCGGCCATGCCGACGTTCTCTACCCCCATCTCGAGCTTCGCCCAATCTCCGGCCTCGTAGGTGTCGACGTCGGAGACGACCCGGAGCTGAAGCTCGGGAACCGCCCGGAGGAGGAGGGCCACCTTCGCGCGAGGCTCTGTCGACTCGTCGAGGAGATAGTCCCTCCTCCTGATATCCTCGGCCACCACCATCACCTCGTCGTCGATGGAGAAGTTGTCGCGCGACTTCAGAGCCCTGGTGGCGATGAGCTCGTCACCCTTGTAGAGGTTCAGCATCGCCATCTCCGGCGTCACGTCCTCGGGGGTGAAGTCCGCCGCCTCGAGGGTGTACCCGCCCATCTGAAGCGTCTCGCCCCACCGGAGATCCCCCTCGGCCCGGTCCCCCCACTCCACCGCCGTTCCCATCATCGATGCCAGAAGGAGATATGCGAGGAGGGCTTTCAATCGGATCAACGCCTGAAGAATATGAAGTAGATGGCCAGGATCGCTCCGATCGTCGAGAGGTAGAGGGTCAGATTCGTAACATCGGCACCGGTGTCGGCAGGTTTGTCACGAGATGGCTCCTTCTCTTCCAGGCTCGTCTTCGATTCATCATTGGAGGCTTTGGTCCCGCTGGAGTTCGACGAGGTCTCTTTTGTATCGCTTCCACCTGTCTTGGATGAAGCCCCCCCTGCCTCATCATCGTCCTTCGTCGTGGTCGAAGTCGAGGCCGTCTTCGTTGAGTCGGCATCTGTCTTGCTGCTGGTGGTCGTTTTGGAGGTGGTCGCCTTTGAAGCTGCATCCTCGTCGCTCTCGAAGGTCATGCCAGCGGGGGCGTAGAAGATGACCACGTCGGTCCCGTCGACCCTGATCGTCTTTCTCTTCTCGTAATCGATATTCGTCTCCGGGTCCTGCCATCTCATCGCCAGCTCATGGGTTCCCTCTTCCAGGTCGAACTTGCCGAAGTCGGTGGTGCTCTCCTTTTTGGCGGTCTTTTGCTTATCGTACTCGCCGTCGATGTATAGGTAGGCTTCGAGGTCTTCCGAATTATCGTTCCTCAGCATCACGTTCACCTCGAACTCCTCTGGCTCTTTGTTCTGGGTCGCGTAGAGGGTGACCGCCGTCACCTCCTCTATAGCCATCTCCTCCTCCTCCTGGTAGGTCTTTTTTGTGTCGTCGTCCCACCAGGTTATCTTGAAGCTGTGAGACCCCGCCTCGATGGGGTAGTTGCCGAACTTCTTCTCGGTGTCCTTGGAGACTTCCACGGTATCCTCCAGCTCCGAGTCTATGAAGAGGGATATGCTCAGGGTGTCGTCGTCGTTGTTGAAGACGTAGACCACCGCCTCGGCCATGGTGATCTCTGCCTCTTCTTCCTCCTCCGCGGAGGCGGCCGTCTCCGAGGCGTTCGTCTCGGCCGCCACCTCCTCCCTCGTGGCGGCTTTCTCGGAGGGGGCCGATACAACTTCGGCTTCAGAGTCCTCTGGGAGGGCAGCCGCCTCCCCTTCTGTCGCTGGTGGCGTCACCATCGGCGTTTCCTCAATCTCGCCGAACTCGTTCGCCACCAGCTCTCCGGACCCCTGGATGGATGACGATAAAAGCACGATGAGGAGAGGAGATAGGAGGGCTGTCGCCAAGGCGATCCCGCGACTGGATGACTTCCGGCTCATGTAGAACATTCGAGATTGAACTTTATCATTTATGAATTATGCGCATCCTCTGAAGGGCAGATGCGCCCAAATCTTAAATATATTCGCCCTCCAACCTCCGGCGAGAACGAAGTTACAAAAGGATCTCGATGAAAGATATCGAACGACTGAGCTGGCCGGCTTTGACCCTATTCATCATCGCTCTCATCGTCCTCAGCTCGGGCTGTTGGGCCGAGACATCCGATTCTCGGAGCCTCGTCCTCGACGTCTACGCGGACGATGCCGGCAAGGCTCTGGTGACGGGATACGCAAACGGCATCGAAGGCCTCCCCTTTCTGAACTCCTCCGATTACCTCTATGACAACGACTCCCGCCAGCTTTACGCTGTGACAAACGCCCTCACATCGAAGAGCGGGGACGAATGGGAGATCAGGCTCCCCGCGGAGGGGGTCTTTGGCGAGTATCATGTCACCTTTTACCTCTCAGGGAACGTCCAGCTCAGCAACATCACCGGATCCGCTGAGCTCGATTATCTCGTATCCTCCACCAGCGACTCCTTTGCGGTGGAGTTTCACGGCTACGACGTCGCCAGCCCCTCTGCCGCCGTCAGGTACCGCCAGCCCCTGAACGGCGGCCAGGTGGAGGCGGAGGCGTCAGCCCTCCGGCAGGGGTGGAGCTCTTCGGCCCCCCTCCTCCTGGTCGGAGCCGTCATCATCATCGCTCTCTTCGTCTTCGCGACGTTTAAGTTCGGACGGTCGGCCGAATCCGGCCTCCCCCGACGGGAAGAGAGGTCTCAGGAGTCCGAGGCCAGGACCGTCTCCGACCTCCAAAAAGAGGGCTTCGAGGAGGGCCGGGAGGCTCTCGCAGATCTCGTCCTCGCCCCTCCTCCGTCGGAAGAAGAGATGCCTTCCACCGCGTCGGAGGGCGAGACGATGGGGGCCTCGATCTCGGCGGAGATGGCGGCGGTGATGGAGACCCTCACCGAGAGGGAGAGGTCGGTCCTGGAGGCTCTGATAAAGCACCAGGGCAAGATGACCCAGGCAGATATCAGGTACGAGACGGGGATCCCCAAATCCTCCCTCACGGGGATAATAATCTCCCTGGAGAGGAGAAATATAGTGACCAAGAAGGAATGGGGCAGGACGAACGTCATTGAGCTCTCGGAGCGGCTCAGGGGGGAGGGATGATGATATCGAGCGCTAAACGCTCTTCTAAGATGGTCCCCGGCGAGAAGGGGATCGATCGAGCCCGCAGCCGAAGGGCGTTGGGGATGGGACGATTTGATTTTGAGAGGGGAGCTAATTTCGGCATGGAGTCGATCGTCCGTTGGGTCCTGGGCCCCGGTTTGACGATGCTCCTTTTGATGAGCCTGGCGGTGACGGGCCAAGGTTTTCCTTCAGAGGGTTGGAGGGAGGGAGACGGTGAGAGTTCGGCGAAGGTTTCGGGCCTCGTATTCTGTCAGATCGCCGATCTTGGCGCCCCAGGAGGCGGACCTCCGGTTCTGATCTCCATCGTCCGTTCGGAGAGGGGGGTTGCCCTGGGCCCCGAGAACGAGACCCTCCCCGTGAGGCTCCGGGTGGAGAGGGTGAGGGTGATCGATCCGTCCCAGGTCCGTCAGCTTCTGGGGGAGAACAGGACCCTGGGGGAGATTAAGGAGGAGATCGAGGGAGACGGTGGGGACTACAGCTATCGGGGGAACATCCGCCTCGGCCATGCCCACTACCTCCTCAAAGACCTCAACCTCACCTCGGAGGGGAGAAACTCGACCCTGGATGCGGAGCTGATGGAGCCGGTCTGGGGCGCGATCCCGACGGCCCCCGAGCCTGGCCATGAGGTCGCCGGCACCGTAAGCATCGAGACCCGCCATCTAGAGGACGGCTCCGTCATCGGGGTGGGAACTATCCTCATATTCGGCGGCCCCTTTGCCGGAAGCTACCTGGTCATCCTGGACTCGTCGGCCGGAGGAGGGTGCGGTATGGAGGTCTGCCCAACCTTCCTCGGAGATCTTGCTGGATGGGAGGCCGGCTATATGGGTCCCGAGGGAGGCGTTCCAGCATTTTCTGCAAGGAGCTATTCAGAGATTCAGGACCCATTCCTGGAGATGATCCTGACCGGACCGGGCTTGGCCCCTGTCCCCTCGTCCTGGGGCCCGGGACCTTTCGGATGCTCGTGGGAGCCTGATCGCCATTTTACCGGCCCCACGGACCGGAGGCGCTGGGGGCCCCGGGATATCTGAGGGGTCATGGGCTTGATCGAAGGAGACGAGAGATCTCGGCCCAGCCGGGGATCGCCGTCGGCGGTCGGAGTCTATCTCCTCCTGGCCGCCATCGCCTTTTCGCCCATCGCCGTGGCGGACGATGCCGTCGGCGCCGATGGCGACTTTGGAAGCATCGTCCTGGACGTCTACCTGGACGCAGAGGGAAGGGCTCTCATCGTCGGCTATCTTAAGACCGACCGGCTTGAGGAGCTCGCCTTCCTCGAGGGCTCGGAGCTCGAATACGACGAGGAGACGGGGGAGATCTACGCCCTCACCGACGGCCTGACCTCGATCCGGGGGGAAGAGACGAGGCTGGACTTCAAGGCCGCTGGCCCGTGGGACGAGTGTCATCTGGCCTTCTATCTTCCCAAGGATGCGGCGGCGTTGAACTTCGGCAGTTCGGAGGACCTCGCCTACTCCGTCACCGAGGCCGAGGGATCCATGTTGGTGGAGGCTATCGGCTACGGGGTGGAGGAGGCGGAAGTGACGATCGATTACCGTCTGACGGCGTGACATTTGCCATCCCATTCGCCTCCTTTCAGCATTCCGGAATTGTGCAGAATGCGTCCGGAATGCGCATGGAAGTGGCCACTTCGATTGAGAGATTCGTGCTGAAAAAAGAGTCCCACTCGTCAGGGGTTCATAGGTGCGGCTTATTGAAATCAGGGCCGCATTTCCACGACCTTCGCTGGCCGTCAGCTTATTTTTATCCGAAAAGTTCGCTCCTCTCTAGCCTCCTTCTCCCAGGACCTTTTAAGGATCATGGTGATCACCGTCTCGCCGGAGACGATCGGAACGAAGGTGAAAGTCTCAGTCCCGCCACCCCCTATAGTCGGAGGTTCGCTCGCTTTGAAGCTCTTATCTTTCAGCTTTATCATGTCACCGTCGAACTTCGCCTCCCAGATGTATCCCGTGGTGGGAACCGATCCCAGGGAGATGGAGAACTCCTCGTTCAGCTTAGCTTTCAATTCTGAAATGTTCATATCCGCCGCCACCAGCTATTTAGCACCATAAATGATGAATAATGGATCAATAAATTAGGAAGCGAGGGATATGAGCCATTATCCCTCCTGCATTCCGCCATCACCTGATCTCGATCTCCACGACGTCGTCGTTGTAGTCCTCGTCCTCGAGGCCGTAGAGGTTCTCCCACCTCAGCTCCCACTGGTAAGCGCCCGTCTTCACTTTGATCACGTGGTTGCATAGATCTTTGTTCCAGGCGTGGGTCGTATAGTAGGTGTCCCCTTCGGGGGTCTTCAGGGAGAAGATCAGCTTCTCACCTGCCCTGAAATCTCCGACTTCAAAGGTCTTGCCGACCTGGGAATCGGTCGCCTTGAATATCAGCTTGTTTGTCGGATAGTACAGCCCGAACTCGTTCTCATATGCCTCGGACTTGCTCTTGAATTTCGCAACCACCTTTCCCGTCTTCGGCATTACTATGTCGTCGTTCAGAGCGGGGAACTCTGCAGTGTAGAAGGGGAAATCGATGCCTACTCCGCATTCTCCGTACCCTATTCTGAACCATCCGCCCTCTCCCCAGCCGGTTCCCCAGCTGTTCTTGCATATCCAGCACTGTTCGATCTCGCTG
>Ga0116202_10000194_pt1 | contig 31717 bp, 38 predicted proteins | sample LakKivw325mmetaG_FD_94479 | JGI IMG/M metagenome (GOLD analysis project Ga0116202, IMG submission 94479) | Anoxic lake water microbial communities from Lake Kivu, Rwanda to study Microbial Dark Matter (Phase II) - Lake Kivu water 325m metaG | ecosystem: Environmental > Aquatic > Freshwater >... | reverse complement strand
GTCGGCGAGTGGGTCGGCCCGTCGGCGATGACGCTGCCGGATGCACGGTCCTGCCGCGAGTTGACGAAGACAGAGATACGGGACATCGTCGAGGCATTCCGCCGTGGAGCGCGGCGCGCCATGGACGCAGGCTTCGAAGGCGTCCAGATCCACTCGGCCCATGCCTACCTGCTGGGCGAGTTCCTCTCGCCGTATTTCAACCGCCGTTCCGATGAGTACGGCGGCAAGCTGGTGAACCGCGCCCGCATCCACGTCGAGGTGCTGCGGGCCGTCCGGAAGGAGGTCGGCGACGGTGTCCCCGTACTGATGAAGATCAACTCGGACGACTTCATCGACAACGGCTTCACCCGGAAGGAGATGGTCGAGGTCGCGAAGATGCTCGAGAAAGAGGGCCTGACCGCGATGGAGACGAGCGGCGGGACGCCCTTCAGTCCGCCGAACCGCAACTTCTCACGCCCCGGCATCCAGCCCCCGGAGGAGGAGGTCTACTACCTCGATGCGGCCAGGATGTACAAGGACGCGGTCTCGATCCCGCTGGTGCTGGTCGGCGGCATCCGCACCTACGCCGTGGCGCGCGATCTCGTTGAGAAGGGCATCGCCGACTTCATCGCACTGAGCCGGCCGCTCATCCGCGAGCCACACCTGGTGAAGCGGTGGCGCGAGGGCGATACCGCGACGGCCACCTGCATCCACTGCAACCAGTGCTTCGCCCCGGCCCGCTCCGGCGAGGGCATGTACTGCGTCGCGGAGCGCAAGCAGAAGGAGAAAGAGCAGCAGAAGCGCAAGGACGCCTGAGCGGCATCGTTGGTCATCCCTTCGAAGCCGAAACAGAGAGAGGGGACGCTCTCAAGCGTCCCCTCTCCGTTTTTCGACGGGCTACTCCCCTAGTACGGGTAGAAGATGAAGAAGAGCAGGCACAACCCGAAGAGCACCCACGCAGCCGGGTGGATGCCCTTCGCCTTGCCGGCGAATATCTTGCAGAGCGGATAGAGCACGAACCCGCCGCAGAGACCCACACCGATGTTGTACGTGAAGCTCATCAGCGCGATGACGCCGAAGGCCGGGATGACCTCGGAGTAGTCTGAGAAGTCTATCCTCGTGATGGGGCTCACCATCAGGAGACCGACGATGATGAGCGCCGGGGCCGTCGCCGCCATCGGGATGGCCGAGAAGAACGGGGCGAAGAACAGGCCGAGCAGGAAGAGGAGCCCGACGACCACGGCGACCAGACCCGTCTTGCCGCCCTCTTCGACGCCCGCCGCCGACTCGATGAAGGTACCGGTCGTGGTCGTGCCCAGCAGGGCGCCGGCCACGGTCGCTACCGCATCGGCCAGCATCGGCTTCTCGATGCCCGGCAGGTTGCCGTCCTTGTCAAGGAGGTTCGCCCGCGCGGAGACGCCGATGAGGGTGCCGATGGTGTCCAGGAAGTCCATGGTGAACATGGTCAGGATGACGGCGAAGAAGCCCCAGGTGAGCGCACCGAAGATGTCGAGCTGCAGGAACACGGGCGCCAGGCTCGGGGGCAGTGAGACTATCTGCGCCGGCATCTGGCCCACGCCGATGATGAAGCCGATGAGCGCCGTGATGACGATGCCAAGCAGCAGCGAGCCCTTCACACGCCTGATGAGGAAGAAGGCGATGAGCAACGTGCCGAAAACGGCCAGAAGGACGGCCTTGCTGGTCATGTCGCCCACGTGCACCGGCGCTCCCGGAGCGCCCAGGACGACGATGTTCGCGTCAACGAGGCCGATGAAGGTGATGAACAGGCCGATGCCCGCCGCGAAGCTGGCCTTCAGGTTCATCGGGATGGCGCGACTCATCATCGCGCGAGCGCCGCTCAGCGTCAGGATGATGAAGAGCACACCGCCGATGAAGACGGCGCCCAGCGCGGTCTGCCAGGAGTAGCCGAGCACGCCGACTACTGTGTAGGCCACGAAGGCGTTCTCACCCATGTAGGGCGCGATGGCGAACGGCCGCTTCGCGTAGAAGCCCATGATGAGGGTGCCGAACGCTGCCGAGAGGATGGTCGCCACCATGGAGGGGCCGAAGGGGATGCCTGCCGCCTCGAGGATGGCGGGGTTGACGACGATGATGTAGGCCATCGTCACGAAGGTGGTCAACCCGGCGAGAATCTCGGTGCGGACTGTGGAGCCCTGTTTCGAGATGCCGAAGTACCGGTCGAGGAATGGCTGCGACATACCGAACCCTCCTTTCCAGCAACTGGGGATGAATCGAGTCTACCATGGGGGCGTGGACTTGAATAGATGCCGCCGCGCCGAGGGCGGACCGGCGCGCCTACGGCGCTGTCAGCCCTGCTCCGGCACGATGAACGAGAGGGCGCAGGGTATGACCTTCAGCTCGACCGGCGTGAAGGCCACGGCGTCGCCGTCGGCCTGCACCGGTATGGCTTCCTCGCAGTCGATGGTGACCGAGCGTGCGCTGGCCAGGTGCCGTACCGCGGCGCGCTGCTTCCTGACCAGCAGGACGTCGAGCACGGCGTTGCCCAGCTCGCGCGGCGTGGCTTTAGTGACATAACACACCTCGGCGCGCCCGTCGTCCAGTCGAGCGTCGGACGTGCGGTAGCGCGGCGTCCACAGCGCGCCGGCGTTGTCGATGAACAGCTCTGCCGCCTCGATACGGTGCATGCTCCCGTCCGCCTCGACGCTGAAGCGCCTGGTCTTCGCCTTCCGCATGCTGCGCGCGACGGCGAAGACGTAGGCGAGCAGCTTGAAGTACGACTTCTCGGCGGTGCGAAGGTCCGAGATGGAGAAGGACGACAGTCCCGCCGAGGCATTGAGGAAGAAGAGCCGTTCGCCTGCGGCCAGCGCGTCGATGCATCGCGTCCGCCGGGAGGTCAGCAGGAGTTCAAGCGCGCGCCGTGTGCCGAGTGGTATTCTGAGAAGCTGTGCCAGCATGTTCGTCGTGCCGACAGGCACGATGCCGAGACGGCAGTCCCTGTGGTGCAGCAGGCTTGCCACCAGCGAGACGGTGCCGTCGCCCCCGACAATCACGAAGTCCCGGTAGCCCTCGTCGTACGCTCGCGCTAACTCCTGCGTGAGCGTTTCGGTGTCGCGCAGGTAGTGCACCTCCCCGCTGATCCCCTCGGTCGTCAGGAACTCACCGAGGCGAAGCTGGACGACCCACTTGAAGTAGTTGCCGGAGCGCCGGTTCACCACGAAGAAGAAGCGCCTGCGTCCGTGCGGCGCTGCCGCCGGGCGCACGCCGGACTGTGGCTCTGCCTTTGATGCGAGCGTTGTCATCTCTTTTGATTCGTGCTTTCGGTTACCCTCTGGTATGATAGCAACTCCGCCGTCCTGCAGCTTCATGAACGCGCATCCGTCACCCCCTTCCGCAATACGCCGGGTCTTCTACGGTCACTGGATAGTCGCCGTTACGTTCCTCTGCCTGACGGTGGCCATGGGCTGCGGCTCCTTCGTCTATAGCCTGTTCGTTCCGCCGCTGCAGGAGTCGATGTCGTGGACCCGCGGCCAGATCATGGCCGGGTACACCGTCTTCTTCGTGACGATGGGAATCGTGTCTCCGCTGGTGGGGCGCATCGTCGACCTGCAGGGCGCGCGCCGGGTCATGCCCCTGGGGGCGCTCGTCATGGGCCTGGGCTTCGCCCTCATCAGTGCGATGCAGCACTTGTACGTGCTCTATGCGGGATACGTGCTGGTCGGCATGGGCGCCGCAGGGTTCGGCTCCGTGCCGTGCAGTGCAGTTGTCTCAAACTGGTTCAGGAAGAGCCGGGGGACGGCCATCGGGCTGATGTCGTCCGGCATCGGCGCTGGTGGCGTGGTGATGCCTCCGGTGGTGGACCACTTTCTGCAGACCTCCGGATGGCGGGGCGCCTACCTCGCGCTCGCCGTCATCGTCTGGGTGTCCGTGATACCCCTGGCGCTGCTCGTCGTCCGCACGAAGCCGTCCGACCTGGGTCTCTACCCTGACGGCGTGGCGCAGCCACCCGCTGACGCGTCCGCGCCCCGCGGCTCGTCCGCCGGGGGCATGCCTTTGAAAACGGCCATCGCCACTTCCGCCTTCTGGCTCATCGCCATGTCGTTCGTCTTGAGCGCGTTCGGGCGGATGGGTGCGCTGCAGTCGCAGGGACCCAACCTCATCGACCTCGGCTTCCCGGCGGCGACCGCTGCCCTGGCGCTGAGCATCATCGGCTTCGGCAGCGGCGTCGGCAAGTTCATCTTCGGGTGGCTGTGCGACCGCACGTCGCTGAAGGCGGCCGGCGCCATCGGCATGGCGCTGCAGTGTGCCGGCGTCGTGGTCATGCTCACGGTGACTGCCGCATCTCCCGCCATCGTCGTATGGACGTACTCCATACTTCTGGGCCTCGGCGCCGGGAGCTGGTTGCCGATCGTCTCCATGCTGACGAGCGGCAGCTTCGGGCTGAGGTACTATGGCTCGATATACGGGCTGATCAGCCTCATGCTCAACATCGGCACGGCGGCAGGTCCGCTCGTGGCCGGGCTCATGTTCGATGCGATGGGCACCTACCGCTCAGCCTTCATGGTCTGTGCGGTGCTCTGCGCCGCGGCTGTGCCGATGGTGCTGCTGGTCAGACGTCCCGGCGGACCGCACGCCCGGCAGGAGTAGTCCGTCTGCGCCGGAATCCCCGGCGCGCCGTTCATCCCTCCAGCAGGACCTTGAAGACTATCTTGACGACCTGGGCCGGGCTGCTCCAGTGCACCTGCGGCATGTGGGCATCCTCGGGGAAGAGAACGACGAACTCGCCGGCGCCCATCTTGAGCTCCGTGTACTCGGCCGGCGTGCTGAAGAACATGATGTCTTTCACTTCGTCGTACGGGCTCGTCACCTCGAGCCCCTGAACCTGCCGGTAGCCCATCACCTCTCGACCGGACAGCACCACCTGGATGTCGGCGTACTTGCGGTGCGACTCGAACCGACGCTCGACGGCCGGCTTCGTCATATAGCGCTGCACCATGTAGTACAGCTTCTTGCCGTCCACCTCGTAGGTTCCCGCATCCTTTGCCCCGAGGTTGCCGGTCCTGAGCAACTCGAAGGACTCCGCGAACCGTTTGCCCAGGGCGGCGTACCGGGCTGCGTTCTCAACCTTGTCGAGCACCATGTCTCCACTCCTCAACCTGCATCGTGACGATGGCCCCGCGACCCTCGGCACGTGTCGCCACGCTACCATGGGGCAGGGTGCAAGTCAACAGACGCGGCGCCGCTGCGTGTCATAAAGACGGGGCGAGTTGAAGATACCTGGCTTCCTCTGTAGCTCTGAGCGAGCGACGATTCAAAGGAGCGTGGTGAAGCCGGTGCGCAATGATTCCATCACCGTACTTCTGGGGCTTCCCGAGTCGCGCGTCAGAGACAAAGAGAAGATGGGCTGGTGCATCGGCGTGCGGGTGGTCCTTCCGTCCTGACAGTGCGACGGACTATACTAGGTCACTTGTGGCGCCGGCGACCCGGCGTGGTCCGTGGCGCCGTCCGGCAGGGCATGATGTGAATACTCCCCCTGTGCTGCTGATCCACGGTATGTGGGCCGACCGGGCCCACTGGAATCGGTACCGGCGCTTCTTCGAACACGCCGGGTACGACACCTTCGCTGTCACGCTGCGGTATCACAGCGTGCCTCAGAATCTGGCCGGCCTCGCTCGCATGGGACTCATGGACTATGTCGATCAGGTGCGGGCGCAGGTTGCCAGACTCACGCAACCGCCTGTCGTCATCGGTCACAGCATGGGCGGCCTCGTGGCGCAGAAGCTGGCGGAACTCGAACCTCTTCGCGCGCTGGTGCTCATCAGTCCCTGCGCGCCCGGCGGCGTGTGGTGCATCACGCCGTCGGTCGTCGGCTGCGCTGGCGGCAACCTCCTGGACGCGATGCTGAGACGCCCTTTCATCATACCGCCGCGCTGTGCCCGTTACGGCCTGATGAACACCCTGTCTGCACGCGAGCAGACCGTCATCCAGCAGTCGTTCCTGCACGAGTCCGGCAGGGTGCTCTGGCAGATACTGGTCGGAGCGTTGAGGGTGGACGAGCGCAACGTTCGTTGCCCGGTGCTGGTGCTGGTGGGCTCGGAGGACCACGCCACGCCACCGGTGGTGGCGAGACGCATTGCGCGCAAATACGGTGCCGACTTCCGGGTGTACCCGGGGCGCTGCCACTTCCTCAGTGCGGCAAGCGACGTGATGCAGGACGTGGGGCAATGGGTCGAAGAGAAGGTGCGGCAGTGAACGGACCTTCCGGCCTCGGGAGCCGCCTGTCCCGGCTTCGAGAGTTGTTCCCGGGGCTGGTGGTCCTCTTCGCACTTGCGCATCTCTCGCACCACCTGGTCACGGCGCTGCCGGTTCCGCTGCTTCCGTTCATCCGGGATGAGTTCGGGCTGGACTACACGCGCGCCGCGCTCGTGGTCTCCGCCTTCTCGATACCCTACGGGCTGGCGCAGCTTCCGGCCGGCTGGCTGGCCGACCGGTTCGGCGCGCGGCGGCTGATCCTGCTGGGTATCAGCGGCGTTTCGGTGGCGGGCCTGGCGGTCGGCCTGTCCACGCAGTACGTCGCCATGCTCGTCGCGCTGGGCGTGATGGGAGCGCTCGGCGGCGGCTATCACCCGGCGGCGCCGCCTCTCATCTCGGCGGTGACCGAACCGTCCCGGCGCGGTCGCGCCCTCGGCGTGCACATGATAGGCGGCAGCGCCAGCTACTTTCTGGCGCCGCTTGTTGCCGCCGCGCTGGCCGCCGTCTGGGGCTGGCGCATGCCCTTTGTCGCCCTGGCCATACCTTCCATCATCTACGGCGTTGTCTTCTTCGTCATCCTCGGCCGCCGGGAGCGCTCGGCGGCGGCGCAAGCCACAGTGTCGAAGGCGACTGTCGTGCGCTCGGGCGGACGCGTCGACTGGCTCAGCATGGGGGCCTTCCTGGTCCTCACCGGTATCTCGGCTGCGACCGTGCTTTCCGCCGTCTCCTTCATCCCCCTGTACCTCGTGGACGTCTTCGGGTATTCGGAGCCGGCCGCAGCCCTGCCGGTTGCGCTGTTCTACTCCACGGGTCTCTGGGCTGCGGTGACCGGCGGGTGGCTGTCCGACCGCATCGGCAGCGTTCGTGTGGTCGGAGGCTTCGCCGTGCTGTCTGCCCCCGTGGTGGCCGTTCTGAGCCTGGTTGGCTCGGATGTCGGGGTGGTGGCGCTGCTGCTGCTCCTCGGCATCGGCATGTATGCTCGCGCACCTGCTTCAGAGGCGTACATAGTCGGGCGGACGCTGGCGGGGCAGCGGTCCACCGTCCTGGGGTTGTACTACTTTGGCTCGATGGAAGGCAGCGGTGTGCTCGCGCCCATATTCGGCTACCTCATCGACCGCTTCGGGTTCCCCGTGGCCTTCGGCGCGGGAGGGCTCGTTCTGCTCGTCGTGGCCGTCGCCTGCGTGCTTGTCCTCTGGCGTGGCGGCGCAGGGAACTGACGAAGAGGGACGGGACACGGCCGCCAACGACGGTGGATTGAATTGCGGCGTACGAGTGCGTCGGGAGCTGCAGCAGCGCTCAACACGCAAAAGGAACTGGGCGGCTGGTACGGAGTGCGGGCCGGGACGCGCCGCCGGTCACCACTTGACTTCGTACGGGCCGAGCATGAAGTCGATGTCTTGCTGCAAGGCAACAAGGACGTCCGCCCCGACGGGGGCCTCCTCGAGGTCGAGCGAGAGGCGGACATCGCCCCCCGCCGAGCCCAGCACGTGGAGGCTGCCGCACTCCGCGCCGCTCGCGTTGCGGATGGGGACCGTCACGCGCGACTGCGTCGCACCGCTCTGAATCGAGTACGTCTGGAGCTTCGCGGCCGTCGCATCCAGCCCGTGGCGGGCGAGGAGGTCCCGTACCTCGTCATACACCATCTCGGGATTGAGTCCGCGATAGGTCTTTCTCACTCGTGCAGCCATACGTCACTCCCTGTTGAAGCATTATAGCACTGGCCCGAAACCGTGCCGGAGCCGTCCCATGCTGGTATACTATCGACTACGACGATGAAAGACGACCTGATGGAGATCCTCGTCTGCCCCGTGTGCAAGGGCACGCTGCAGCTCTCGGTCACCGAACGTGACGAGCATGAGATCGTGACCGGTTCGCTGTACTGCAAGGCGTGCGACTTCACGTACCCCATCACGGAGACCATCCCCAACCTGCTCCCGCCCGAGATGCAGTCCTAGGGACGGTAGACCACACCCGCGGTGGGCGACTCCCACACCTCGACTGCTCCCAGCTTCACCGGGGTCGTGCTGAACCCCGGCTCGAGTCGCGCATAGAGCCACGACGCGATGTTCTCGCTCGATGGCGCCGTCGACGTGAAATCGGGCAACTCATTCAGGCAGTTGTGGTCGAGAACGGTGAGCGCCTCGCGCAGCAGCCGTTTCATCTCGGCAAAGTCGTACGCCATGCCGCCCGTGTCCAGCCTGTCGGCCGTGACCCGGACTACGACCTTGAAACGGTGGCCGTGGAGCCGCTCGCACTTTCCCTGGTACTCGGGTAGATAGTGCGCCGCATCGAAGTGGTCCTCAACGAACAGCTCGTACATCGCTGCCTCCATTTGCCGGGTGCACCCAGTGGGCATCTCCGCTGCGCTCCAGCAACTCGCGGACGGTTCGGCAGAGACCCGGGTGCACGAAATCGGGAGCAAGCTCCGCAAGCGGGACAAGCACGAACGCTCTCTCCGGGACGCCGGGATGGGGGACGCGCAGCCGTCCCGTGTTCACGCTCCGGCTCCCGTAGAAGAGGATGTCGATATCGATGGTCCTTGGACCGTTCCTGAAGGTGGGCTGCCGTCGCAGCAGCTTCTCGATTCCCAGTGTCATGCGGTGCAGCCCCTCAGGCGACAGCCCTGTCGATGCCCGGCAGACCAGGTTCAGGAAAGGCGGCTGGTCGGGGAACCCGACGGGTTCGGTTTCGTACAGACGCGACACCGCCGTGATTCGAACCACCGCGCCTATGGCGTCGAGGGCCGCCTCGAGGTTGCGGCGTCGCTCTCCGAGGTTGGAGCCCAGGCCCAGGAAGACATCATCCTGCCGCATGCATCCTGCCCCGCACGACGGCGTCCGCCACGATACAGACGCGTCGCATCTCCTTGACGTCGTGTACGCGAACGATGTCGGCACCGCGCTCGATGGCAAGCGTGACAGTGGCCGCGGTGGCCTCGAGGCGTTCCGCCGCCGGCAGGTTCAGAAGGTACCCGAGCACGGACTTCCTGGAGGTGCCGACGAGGAGGGGGAAGCCCAGCGCCCGCAGTTCCTTCAGTCGCGCCAGCAGCTCGACGTTCTGCGGTTGCGTCTTGCCGAAGCCGATGCCCGGGTCGATGATGAGCCGGTCCGCCGGTACACCGCCTGATATTGCTTCTCGCGTGGCTCTTGCCAGGTCCTCCATGACGACGCGCGCGATATCGTCGAAGACGACGTCGTGCAACGGGGAGACGTCGCGCTGGTTGCTCATGAGCACCATGCCGGCGCCGTAGCTGGCGGCCAGCTCGGACAGCCTCGGTTCCTTCTTCAGACCCCATATGTCGTTGAGGATGTCCGCCCCTTCGTCGAGTGAGGCCCTGGCGACCTCGTATTTGTAGGTGTCGACGCTGACGGGAACCTCAAGCTCGCGGCGGATAGCCCGGACGGTGGGCACGACGCGGTCCATCTCCTTTTCCAGCGCGATGGGAGAGGAGCCGGGCCTGGTGGACTCGCCGCCGACGTCGATGATGTCGGCGCCTTCCTCAACCATACGCAGCGCCTGCTCCAGCGCGGCCGAGGGCGAGCAGATGCCGTCGCCGGCGAACGAGTCCGGCGAGACGTTCACGATGCCCATCAGGTAGGTGCGTTCTCCCCAGGCAAAGCGTACCCTCTGCATCCGTGGCTCCTCGTCGCCCGTGTTCGTGACGGGCCGTCGCGTTGATTATGATAGCTGATTCGAAGTAGAATAATCGCCCCGTACTCTGCATCGGTAAGGAGTCCGCGTTTCATGACTTACGAACCCACGGCTGTGAAGATTACCGACCTGACGCTCCGGGACGGCCATCAGTCGCTGCTGGCGACGAGAGTGCGAACGCAGGATCTGCTGGACATGGTCCCAGGCATGGACGCGCTCGGTTTCTGGTCGCTTGAGGTCTGGGGAGGCGCGACATTCGACGTGATGACGCGGTTCCTGAACGAGGACCCGTGGGAGCGCCTGCGCCTCATCAAGCGGGCAGCGCCGAAGACTCCGCTGCAGATGCTCCTGCGCGGCCAGAACCTCGTCGGCTACCGAAACTATGCCGACGACGTCGTGAAGGCGTTCGTCCGCCATGCGGCCGAGAACGGCGTCGACGTCTTCCGCATCTTCGATGCGTTGAACGACGAGCGGAACCTGCAGACTGCGATGGAGGCCGCGAAGGAGTGCGGCAAACACGTTCAGGCGGCTGTGTGCTACTCGCTGACGGAGCAGAAGCTGGGCGGTCCGGTGTACACCACCGAGTACTTCGTCCAGAAGGCGCTGACGCTTGAGGAGATGGGGGCCGACAGCATCTGCGTCAAGGACATGGCGGGCCTGATGGCGCCGGACGACGCGTACGACCTCATCTTCTCGCTGAAGGAGGCGCTCGATGTGCCGGTAGCGCTGCACAGCCACTCGACCAGCGGCATGGCGGCGATGAGCCTGCTCAAGGCAATCGAGGCTGGCGTGGACATCATCGATACGTGCCTCGCCCCCTTTGCCCTGAGGACGTCGCACACCGCTGTCGAGACCATGGTTGCCGCGCTGGGCGGCACGCCCAGGGACACGGGACTCGACCTGGACAGCATTCTCAGGCTTGACGACAAGCTGGAGGCCATCGCGCCGAAGTACCGCGAATACCTTGCTCAGACCCGCTTCTCCATCATCGATACCGGAGTGCTGCGGCACCAGATCCCGGGTGGCATGTACTCGAACATGGTTGCCCAGCTCAGGGAGGCCGGCGCGCTTGACCGGCTGCCCGAGGTATACGAAGAGCTGCCGCGGACCCGGAAAGACCTGGGCTACCCGCCGCTGGTGACCCCGACGAGCCAGATAGTGGGCACGCAGGCGGTCAGCAACGTGCTCTTTGGACGCTACAAGGCCGTCTCCGAGCAGGTGAAGGCCTATGTCTACGGCTTGTACGGCCGCCCGCCGGCGTCCATCGACTCCGAGGTGCAGAAGCTTGTGCTCAAGGGCTATGAGCGCGGCGAGCAGCCGGTCACCGTCCGGCCCGCCGATATCATCGAACCCGAGATGGAGGCGGCGAGACGCCAGGTCGGTGAGCTTGCCGCCGACGACGGCGATGTCCTGACGTACGTGCTCTATCCCACGTCCGGCATGCGCTTCCTCCGCTGGAAGTATGGCCTCGAGACGCCTCCGGCCGAGACGAAAGGCAAGACCATCGAGGACATCCGGCGCGAGGACGAGCTCCTCGAGCAGGTGCGAAACGGCAAGGTCGCAACAGGTCCCGCGGCGCATGCCCCCGCTTCTGCCGCGCCGGCGTCACCGAAGCCCGGACCCGAGCCGGTAGCCGGCACGCCGCTGGTTTCGCCTATGCCGGGCACGATCATCCGCTTCCTGGTGGAGGAGGGCGACGAGGTTCACGCCGGCGACGGCGTCTGCGTGCTCGAGGCGATGAAGATGGAGAACGTGCTGCCGTCGCCTGAGGATGGGGTCGTGCTCGCCATAAAGGCGCGGCCGGGGGACAGGGTCCAGCTCAACCAGACGCTGGCTGTGATAGGGTAGCGGCACATGGGCAAGACTCTCGCCGAGAAGATACTCTCCAGCAGGTCCGGCGCGGATGCGAGTGCGAACGATATCGTCGTCTCCCGCGTCGACCTGACCTACGTGCAGGACACCACGGGTCCTCTCACGCTCCGTCTGTTCAAGGGGGCCGGATTCGAGCGCCTTGCCGATCCCGCGCGCACCGTCCTCTTCATGGACCATGCCGTGCCGAGTCCGGCGCGGCAGCTTTCCACCGACCATGTGTTCATACGCGAGTTCGCTCGTCAGACGGGAGCCGTGTTGAGCGAGGTGGGCGACGGGGTGTGTCACCAGCTCGTTGCGGAGCGCTATGCCCGACCCGGCGACGTGGTCGTCGGCGCTGACTCGCACAGCGTGACAGCTGGCGCGCTCGGCGCGTTCGGTACGGGCATGGGCTCGAGCGACGTCGCGGTGGCGATGGCGCTGGGCAGGAACTGGTTTCGCGTGCCCGAGACGCTGCAGGTGCATCTGACCGGCGCCCTGCGGCCCCTGGTCGGCGCCAAGGACCTCATCCTGCATCTCATCGGTCACATCGGTGCGGACGGCGCCACCTACATGGCGCTCGAGTTCACCGGGCCGGGCGTGGCCACCCTGAGCGTACCCGACCGGCTTGTCGTCTCGAACATGGCGGTCGAGGCGGGCGCCAAGGTCGGACTGTTTCCCTCCGACGAGCGCACGCGGGAGTACCTGGCATCCATGGGCAGGGAGGCTGACTACTCGCCGGTTTCAGCCGACCCCGATGCTCGCTACGAACGGACATTGGCCATTGCGCTGGACTCGCTCGTTCCCGTCGTCTCATGTCCGCACACGGTCGACAACGTGCGCCCCGCGGCTGAGCTGAACGACGTGCACGTCGAGCAGGTCTTCGTCGGCACGTGCACCAACGGCCGCATCGAGGACATCGGGCTGGTTGCGCGGCTGCTCGCTGGCCGCAGGAGAATTCCCGGAACGCGACTTCTCGTGGCGCCTGCGTCGCGCAGCGTCCTGCTGCAGGCTATCGAGAAGGGATACATCTCGATGCTCGTGGAGTTCGGCGCGATGATACTGCCGCCCGGATGTGCGGCCTGCCTCGGGTTGCACCAGGGGGTGCTTGGCGACGGCGAGACATGTCTCTCTACCGCCAACCGCAACTTCAAGGCACGGATGGGCAATCCGGAGTCGTCCGTGTACCTGGCCAGTCCCGCCACGGCTGCCGCGACGGCGCTTCGCGGCAGGATCACCGACCCAAGGGAGTTATTCTAGCCATGGCTGAGAACAGACTGTGCGGCAGGGCTATCACCATCGGCGACGATGTCTCGACCGATGACATAATCCCCGGGCGTTTCGCGAGCCTGCGCAGCAACCTGCCGGAACTGGCGAAACACGTCCTCGAGGACCGGCTGCCGGGCTTCCGCGAGAAGGCACGTCCGGGAGACATGATTGTGGGCGGCAGGAACTTCGGGCTCGGCTCGAGCCGGGAGCATGCTCCGGTCGTCATCAAGATGGCGGGCATCTCCGCCATCCTCGCAAGATCCGTTGCCCGCATCTTCTACCGCAATGCCATCAACCAGGGTGTCGTTGTCCTCGTGTGCGATACCGACGGCATTCGTGACGGGGATGAGCTGGAGATACGGCTGGATGAGGGGACGGTGGTGAACCACCGCAGCGGCGACGTGCTGAGGTGCGGCAGGATGCCGCCCCTGATGTCCAGGATTCTGGCTGCGGGCGGACTGATACCCTATATCAAGGAACACGGGACGCTCGACGCGACGGCGTAGTGCCGGCGTGGATGGGACGTGAGGGAGGGCACGATGGCGTACAGGGTGACGTTCATACCGGGCGACGGCGTGGGCCCGGAGGTGATGGAGGCCACGCGAAGAGCGCTGGAGGCGACGGGTGTGCGCTTTGAATGGGAGTACGCTGTCATCGGCGCCACCGCCCTGGAGCAGAAGGGCTCGCTCCTGCCGGCGGAGACGCTCGAATCCATCCGGCGCAACGGCGTGGCAATCAAGGGGCCGGTGACGACGCCCATCGGCAGCGGCTTCAGGAGTGTCAACGTCGCCCTTCGGCAGGAGCTCGATCTCTACGCCTGTCTCAGACCCTGCCGGAGCTATGCCGGCGTCTATGCACCGTACAATGACATCGACCTCGTCGTGGTTCGCGAGAACACGGAAGGCCTCTATGCCGGCATCGAGTACGACCTGGGTGAGGAGGCGACGGCCCGGCTGGCCGGCTTCGTTCACGAGACAAGGGGACGGACGGTCGGGGCGGACGCCGCCGTCAGCCTGAAGATAATCACCGTGTCCGCCAGCCGGCGCATCGTGCGCTTCGCCTTCGAGTACGCCCGCGCCCACGGCCGGAAGCTCGTCACCGCCGTCCACAAGTCGAATATCCTCAAGTTCTCCGACGGTCTCTTCCTCAAGACGGCGCGGGAAGTTGCGACCGAGTATCCTGACATCCGGTTCTCGGATGTGTTGCTCGACGCCTGCTGCATGCAACTGGCGAAGCGGCCCCAGCAGTTCGACGTGCTGGTCATGCCGAACTTCTACGGAGACTTCATGTCCGACCTCTGCGCCGGGCTGGTCGGTGGTCTCGGTCTGGCTCCCGGCGCGAATATCGGCGAGCGCATCGCCGTGTTCGAGCCGACGCACGGCAGCGCCCCGAAGTACGCCGGTCTGAACAAGGTGAACCCCATCGCCGCCATGCTGTCCGGTGTTCTCATGCTGCAGCATCTGGGAGAGACGGATGCGGCCGGGCGCCTTGAAGCGGCCATCGCGACGGTCATCGCAGAGGGCAGCAGCGTCACGTATGACATGAAGGCTGACCGCGACGACATGTCGGCGGTCACGACCAGTGAGGTGGCCGACGCGGTGATAGCGAAGCTCTAGCGGGGCTTCGCGCAGGTAAGATACATCAGCAGCGCCGCGATGCTCTTGGCGTCGCAGATCTTGCCCGTCCTGATGAGACCCGGTATGTCCTTGAGTGGCGCCTTGACCAGTTCTATCTCGTCGGTGTCTTCCGCCACGAGTTGGCTCGGCTTCAAGTCCCTGGCGGCGTAGGCGTAGAGATACTCCGTGCCGTATCCGGGTATCGAGTAGAAGCCGCCCAGCTTCTGGATGGTGGCAGGGTCGAAGCCTGTCTCCTCCTGCATCTCACGGTGGACGCAGTCGACTACATCCTCGCCCGGCTCGATGCCTCCCGCCGGCAGCTCGAGCAGTGTGGCGTCTACCGGGTACCTGAACTGCTTGACCAGCAGCACATTGCCTTCGGCGTCGACCGGGACGACCACCACGCAATCGCTGTGCTCGACTATGTCACGGGTGGTGGTCTTGCCGTTCGGCTTCTTCACCTTGTCGATTCGGACCGTGATGGCGGGGCCGTTGTACACGTTCGTGCTCGAGATGCGCTGTTCCATGGATGCTAAGCCTCCGGGAGTGTCTCGGGCCGGGGCGCTGCATTACTGCCCGGCTCCGCGAGGTCGACCTCACGCATCAGCGCCACCTCATCGCAGTCGGGGAACTTGGGACAGTAGTAGCACTCCGCCCAGACTTTGTGAGGGAGCCTTGAGCGATCGACCAGGCCGAAGCCCTGCTTCTGGAAGAAGCCGGGCTGGCGCGTCAGCGTAAACACTTGAGGCAGCCCGAGACCCCGTGCCTCGTCGATGCAAGCGCGCACGAGCGTGGCTCCCAGGCCTTCCTTCTGGTGCCGTTCGTCGACCGCAAGCGAGCGAACCTCTGCCAGGTCCTGCCAGTTGACGTGCAGCGCCGCACAGCCGATGACCTGGTCGCCTTCCCTCAGGACGAAGTAGTCCCGCAGGTTCTCGTAGATCTGGCTGAGTGCACGCGGGAGCATGTCGCCCCGGTTGGCGAAGTCGTTGATGAGCTTGTGCATCTGCGGCACATCGTCGATTCTTGCTTTTATGACGTTCACGTGTGGGCGCCTCCCAGCTTCTCATGCAAGGACCCGTAGAAATACGTTCGCGGTCGCAGCCTTATGAATCGCGCCCGGTGGGGGCTGGTGGTGACCGCAACCCGCTCCCCGCTATGGAGAGGCCGGTCTATCTGCCCGTCGAGGCTCAGCACCACGCCGTCTCTGCCGTCGACGCGCAGCCCCACGGTCCTTCCCTGCGGCAGCACGAGCGCGTGGCGGAGGCCGACGTGGGTGGAGATGGGTTGAACGACCATGTCGGTCGATTCCGGCAGCAACACGGGACCTCCCGCCGCCATGGCGTAGCCGGTGCTGCCCGTCGCGGTGGCCACGATGACGCCGTCGGCACGATACGTGGTGACCGCCTCGCCGTCGACGTCCAGCGCAACGTCTATCAGTCGCACGGCCGTGCAGCGCACGACCGCATCATTGAGGGCGGACAGCTTCTCACCGCAGGTGACGGCCTGGAGCATCGTGCGTTCCTCGATGCGGCCCTCGCCGGCGAGCACCCGCGCCACGGCCGCTTCCGCGTCGTCCTCAGCCACCTCCGTGATGAAACCCAACTGGCCGAGTTTGACGCCGAGCACCGGGATGCCGGCGGCCGCGGTCACACGTGCGCAGTGCAGGATCGAGCCGTCGCCGCCGATGCCCACAACGAGGTCGGTGCCGTCGAGCCGCCGCGCCGCATCTTCGTCGTCCCACGCGGAGCCGAGCCACGTGGCGACGCCGGCGCGGGAGAGGTACGACTGGATGGATTCCGCGAGAGCCTGGGCCCTCTCTACGTAGGGGCGGTACAGTATGCCTATCCGGGTCATGGAGACAGGCAAGTGTAGCATCGGTCCCGAACGTGGTCAAAGGCCGGCGGCCCGTCGCGCACTTGCGACGGGCCGCCGTGAAGACAGCCTCCGGTCTACCGCAGAAGCTGCGGAGCGGCAAGCAGGAGGACGCCGAGCACCGCCAGAATGACGCCGCCGACCGGCTTGCAGAACTTGGCGTAGCGCTGGCCCAGCGACGTGTTCATGGCGAACGCCGCTGCCCCGAAGATGACGGCGTCGTCAAGCATGAAGAAGACGTCGTACAGCAGGATGTAGAGGTAGTACTCCGCGGTGGACAGGTCCGCCAGCGTGAGGACTTGCGTGAAGATTGCCGGCAGGGCTGACGAGCAGACGAACTCTATAGAGTTGACTACGAAAGCCAGGGCGATGATGGCGAACACACCCGCGATGCTGAGCGGCGAAGCGACCACGGACTGGATCCGGGCCATCGTGCTCTTCTTCGAGTCAGCGTCGATCACCTCGCAGACAACCTCCCCGCCGGACTTGATGTAGTCGCGAAGGTTGAAGATGCCGGCGCCGAGGGCTATGGCGCCGATGATGACTGTCACGGGTCTGGAGTAGCCAAGCAGCAGGAAGGCGTTCAGCCATGCCGTCATGAACAGGTAGTAGAGGATGCCGGACGCGAGGACGAACGAACCGACCAGCAGCCAGCCCTTGCGGCGGTCGTTGAGCGTGAAGAGCAAAGAGATGAGGTAGGCGAGCACCCACATCGCGCACGGATTGAAGCCGTCCACGAAGCCGAGCACGATGGCGAGCGCCGGCAGGGAGTAGTCGGAAACGCGGATGGTGCCGAAGAGTGGCAGCGTCACCTCGGTCGGGATCTCCTCCTCGACCTCGTCCGGTCCGCCGAGGTCCCCCGCCAGGGCGGCAACGATGGCCGCCTCTATGGGGGGACCATTGACCTCCCGGGTGTCCCAGCCGACGAAGACGCGCTTGCCGACGATGGTGGTCGGGAAGTCGAGCTGCTGCTCTGTCACGCCGGTGCCTTCGATGAGTTGCACCAGGACGGCGTACTGTCCCGGGTCTGCGCCGTCATGATAGACGAAGTACACGTTAGTGTACTTGCGGGCCATGTCCTCGTTGAATGGCTCTTGGTCTCTGCAGTGGGGGCAGCCCGAATGGTAGAAGAAGTGGACCTCGAGCGTGTCGTCCCCTGCGGGTGGCTCCGGCGCCGGCGTCTGCGCGGTCGGAGCGCCGAAGATGAGGATGGCTGCGGCGACTATCGTGAGCGCGATGCTGACGTAGCGTTTGAACGGGTCATTCCATACACCCCGCAGCGTGTGGAGCAATGTCTTCATTCGTTTACATCCTGGCTGCCTTTGCCCCGCCTGCGCCGCGTCCGGGGAGCCCGACGGAAGTTCGCGTCACAGTGATGATGCGGGGGCGGCGTATTGTGGACCGGGCGGGTATTTGACACTGCCGATCGCGGGGTCTTAGTATATGCCCGACCGGTACTGAGAGCGAAGCCTAGCAGAACCTCGCGTGTTGCGTCAAAGACACGGTGAGGGCTTCGCGGGAGATGCGATGAGAGGGAAGCGTTTGTCTCCCTTTTTCCCTGAGAGCGTTGTCCTTACCGGCTTCTCCAGCGTTTATACCTTCAGCAACGTACCGGTTTCCGGCGTGTCGGTCTGCATGCGGATGGCCCGCGCGGCTGCGGAATTGGGCTTCCGCCGTATGAGGGATTTGGCGCCCGGTTCTCCGGCTTGGTGTGCGGACGAACGGCATGGATGACATCTACTACGGGGTTCTGCGTATCTGGCATGCCCTGACGGCCGGCAAGCGGGGCATCGTCGCTGTTCTGGTCGTGGCTGCTGTCATCGTCACGGTGACGACGGTCTTTGCCGCACCGTCCCAGCAGGACGAGCGCGAAGAGACTGGTGCGGTTGCCGCCCTTGCTCCCCCCGCAGGCGACCCGGACGTGAAGCCGGTGCTTGGAGCCACGCCGCAGGTAAGCTCCGAGGTGGTGATTCAGCCGTATGAATCACTGTCCATTGGCGGAGTGAACAGCCCGGGTCTGTTGCCATCGTCTCCCTTCTATTTTCTCAAGACCATCGGGCGCGGCCTGACCTACGCCTTCACCTTCGGTTCGGTGGAGAAGGCGAACCTGACGCTCAAGTACGCCAACGAAGACGTCCTGGGCATCCGCGAGTTGTGCTCGCAGGGCAGGTACGTGGATGCGGCCGAGCTCTGTTACGAGTACCGCTCTGACTTCTTCAACAGCCTCTGCTGGGTTGTCAAGGTGAAGAAGCAGGGCGCCGATGTTGAGGCGCTCGTGGACAATCTCGTGATGTCGCACAACGGGCATCGGCTGGTGCTGGGCGATGCTCTGCGGCCCGGCGGCGGTATCGCTCCGGAGGCCGTCATTGAGGCCATCACCTACACCAGCGCTCCTTTCGAATACGTCATCCGCGCGCTGTCCGGCGCCGCCGAGGCCGATGAGTTCCACGCCAAGTTGCAGAGCGACTTCTCGGTGGTTGACGATGAGAACTGGCTCGTCATCGAGTCACGGCTCGGGCTCGATCCGAAGCAGGCGGTAGAGTTGAGTCAGGCCCTGGGAGGGACACCCGTCATGGGCGGTGCCCCCATCATCACCAGCGTCCGGGCGAACAAGAGCGAAGTCGAACCGTCCGCGACCTGTGACTTGACCTGCATGGCGTCGGACCTGGATGGCGACGCCATTACCTTTGAGTGGCTCGCGGCCAATGGACGCATTGAGGGACAAGGTCAGAGCGTCACGTGGGTTGCGCCCAAGGATCCGGGTCTCTACAAGGTGACCGTTGTCGTTTCGGACATCAACGGCAATCAGTCGAGCAAAGCCGTCAGCCTTCGCGTGGGCAAAGAAAGCGGGACGAGCGAACGCAATTCCTCCGGCTCGTTCTCGATCGAGGCAATGGAAGTGGAAGCCGACGGACACAGCAAGCTGAAGCCGCCGGCTCTGGGTCTCGACTACTGGACAATCCTCATCGACCGCGCAGTGTTCATTACCTGCGTGGTTGACGGCTCTGCCGATGGCCTGGAATACGATTGGAGCTGCGATGTGGGCAAGCTGAACGGGCGCGGTCCGACCATCTCGTGGGAAGCCCCGGCAGGAGCGTGCTACGCTCACATCACTGTGACCGTGACTAACGGTCAATCGGAAGAGGAAGCCTCGGCCTCGTTCAGGGTCAGCACGTGTGCGCGGTGCTTCGGTTAGTACGTGCTTCTGCGTTCCTGATGAGTGTGATCATCTTCTTTCGCACGTGTTGTCGCAACGATGCGGCTGTGAGGTGCAGGCTTTGACGCGATGTCGTACAGGGCTAGCTTTGATCCTATCTCTCCTCACGTTCGGACTGGCACTTCCTTTCGGGTGCTCGACGCAGAACTCTGCGCCGACCATCGTCAGCCTGAAGTGCTCGCAGGAGGTCGTCGGTCCCCTCGACAGTTGTCTGGTCGAGTGCGTGGCCAGTGACGTGGACGGAGACGCGCTCAAGTACGTCTGGTCCGCGGACAGTGGCTCGGTTGCCGGCTACGAGGGCACGGTCGCCTGGACCGCGCCTGATAAAGAAGGCATCTACCACATCACCTGCGAAGTGAGCGACGGGGTCAAACGCGAGCAGGGCAGCGGACCGGTGCGCAAGACGGTGACGGTGCTCGTCAAGGACAACCACTACCCGGCTATCGACGGCATGGGAGCCGACTGCGCCTGGATTCGGCCGAGTGAGCAGTGCGCAGTGCACTGTGTTGCGTCTGACATCGACGGCGATGTCCTGACGTACACCTGGTTGGCCGACGCCGGTTCGGTCAAGGGCGACGGACCGGATGCGGTCTGGACGGCGCCTGATTTCGAGGGCGACTTCGTCGTGCGAGTGCGCGTGGCCGACGGCTACGGCGGCGAGCGCACTGCGTCGACGAGCATCAGGACTGCTGTCAACGAGCCTCTCGTCGTGACGAATATGGTCGTCACGATGCTCGACGAGCCTGAGTATCTCAAGTTCTACAACGAGCGCTTCAAGATACTCAAGAGCAAGTCCTGCCTCATCCGCTGCGTGGTGAACGATCCTGTGCGCATTGTGTCCTACGAGTGGACCGACGGTGGGCCAGTGTGCGTCTTCCCGGTCGGGAGCGAACGCTTCACCTTCGAGTCGGGACCGAACGAGATACGATGGACGGCGCCACGCGAGGAGGCGGACTTCGAGATAACGGTCGTCGCGCGCGATGCCGACGGGCACTATGCGCAGAAGACGATATCCGTCAACGTCGAGACCTGCACGTGCGCCTTCTCGGAGAAGGCCTCTGAGGAGTCGCCTGACGCATAGCCCCGCATTCGTCTGGATTCGCAGATGAAAGAGGCGGCCGCGCGGCCGCCTCTTCTTCTGCGTAGGGTGCGAGTGCCTTCACGCCGACTTGCAGACCACCGCGTAGGGCCACGCCATGATGCTGCCGTCCATGAAGCAAACGTTCGTGAAACCCTCGCCTTCCAGCAATCGCTGTGCCTGGTAGGCGCGGATGCTGGTGCGGCACATCGTCACTATCTTCGCATCCCGCGGCAAAGATGCCACCTTCTCGCGCAGCTTGTTGAGAGGCATCAGCTGGCACTGTACGGCGTCGATGTGCGCTTCGTCCCACTCGGACTGCGAGCGCACGTCCAGCAGCACGAAATCCTCCCCCGAGCGCAGGAGCTCGTTGACCTCGGCCGGACTCATGGCCTTCGCCCGGCCCGTCATCTTGTTTCGGACCACGTTGGCGGCGTGGTGCAGGACGTCCATTGCGCCGTTGAACGGAGGCGAGTAGGCGAGGTCAAGGTCCGCCACATCGTCGACAGTCGCCCCCAGTGATATCGCCGAAACCAACACGTCAGCCCGTCGAGCCACATCTCCCCGGCCGGCCATCTGACCGCCGAGGACTCTGCCGCCAGCGGCATCGACCACCAGCTTGACTGTCATCATCTGTGCTCCGGGGTAGTAGCTGGCGCGGTCGAATCCGGGTGCGAGCGAGGTCACGGTGGTGAAACCCGCGGCGCGCGCCTCGGTTTCGCTGAGGCCGACGCGGGCCAGGCTCGTCTCGAATACCTTGACGACGGCGGTGCTCAGGACGCCCGGGAAGGTGTCGTTGCCTCCGGTGACATTGGTGCCGATGACCCGTCCGTGCTTGTTCGCGGTCGAGCCCATGGGAGCGAGCACCTTCGCTCCGGTCACCCGGTGAACGTTCTCGACGCAGTCGCCGCCGGCGTAGATGTCCGGGTCGCTCGTCTGCATGCGCTTGTTCACCGCAATGCCGCCGGTCGCCCCGACCACGAGCCCGGCGTCGCGGGCGAGTTGTACGTTGGGGCGGGCGCCAAGCGCGAGTATGACGAGGTCGGCATCTAACTCGCCCTTCTCGGTGACAGCCTTCCGGACGTGCCCGGCCGCATCTCCTGCGAGAGAGAGAATGCGCTGTCTCAGCCTCAGGTTGACCCCTCTGGCCGTGAGCTCCTTCTCGGCGTACACCGCCATCTCAGGGTCAAGCAAGGCCGGCAGCACCGTCCCCAGGGCTTCAACCACGCTGACCTCGAGACCGCGGCTCCGGAGAGCCTCGGCTGCCTCGAGACCGATGAGCCCGGCGCCAACCACGACGGCCTTCCGGGGCGCCGCCTCGCCTATCTCACGCATGATGGCGGTGGCATCGGCCAGCTTTGTGAGCGTGAAGACGCCCTTGAGTTCCCGCCCCTGCAGCGAACCAGGTACTGCCGGAGTCGCACCCGTGGCCAGAACCAGCCGGTCGTATGGCACGACCGAGGTCGCATCTGTCTTCAGGTCAAGGGCGTCGACCGTGTACGCCTGCCGGTTGATCGAGACGACGCGCGTTCCGGTCAGCACGTCGATATCCATGACGTCCTTGAAGTAGCGAGGGGTGCGGATGAGCAGCGCGTTCTCGCTCGCGACCTGACCGCCGATGAAGTATGGCAACCCGCATGAGCCCTCGGAGACCGTTGTCCCCTGCTCGACGACCGTGATGCGGGCGTGGGGGTCGCAGCGGCGCGCCCGGGCCGCGGTCTTCGGACCGCAGGCCATGCCGCCGACGACGACTATTCGCAACGGCGTGCCCATGCTAGACCGCCACGACCTGCTTCACATCCGGGATGCGCTCCTTGAGCAGCCTCTCGATGCCGAAGCGAAGCGTCATCGTTGCCATGGGGCACGAGCCGCAGGCGCCCTGCAGCCTGACCTTCACGGTTCCGTCCTCCACGTCCACAAGCTCGACATCGCCGCCGTCCGCCTGCAGCGCGGGCCGGATGTCGTTCAGCACCGTCTCTACCTGTTCTCGCATGGAAGTTCCTCCCTCGATTGTCAGTCAGCGCCTTCGCCATCGCCGCAGCCGGAGCAGAACGCCGCAGTCGGAGTATGTCGCGAATGAGGCGTACCGGCCATGGAGAGTTGCGCAGGCGTCTGCGTGGACCAGTCTGTGCCCCGAATTGTCGCAATCCTGAGGGGTGTTGTCAATCGCGAGATGGTGCCGCGCTCGCTCCGCTTGGCGCGGGCGGGCGAGCCACTGTACCATTGCTGCGTGTCTGCCGCCCTGCCGCCCGGTGACGAGAGCCGCCCGACCACGCTCGTCCTCGGTGTCGGCAACGCCATGAAGTGCGATGACGGCGTCGGACCGTACGTCGCGGGACGCCTGTCGGCGATGGCATGCTCGGCCTCGTCGGATGCTGCGCTGCATCTCAGCGCCATCGATTGCGGTACGACCCCCGAGAACCACACGTCGGTTGTCAGGCGCCTGCGGCCGGACCTGCTCGTCATCGTCGACGCGGCCGACATGGGACTTGCGCCAGGCGACTGCCGCATCATCCCGCCTGAGCGGGCCGGTTCTCTCGGCCTCTCCACGCACAGCATGCCGCTCTCGCTCTTCGTGTCGTACGTGAGCGACCTCGCTTCGCGGATCGTGCTTGTGGGCGTGCAGCCGCGAACGATGGTGTTGGGAAGTCACCTGTCCCGGGAAGTGCTCGAGGCGGGTGATGCCCTGGTCGAGACTCTGCTGCGGGGCGGCCTCGAGAGCGTGCCTCGGCTCGACTAGTCCTTCTTGCCGGTGACTATCATCTCGTCCGAGTACTTGTCGTAGCTGGACAAGAGGAACTGGTCCGTCATCGAGAGACAACCCACCGGGCACACATCGTTGCACTGGGAGCAGAAGCAGCAGCGGCTGACGAAGATGCGGATCTTCTTCTCGTCCGGGATGAACTCGATGGCCTTGGCCGGGCATATCCTGACGCAGAGCTGGCAGCCGATGCACTTCTCCCGGTCGTAGGCGATCTTGCCCCTGAAACGCGGAGGCACGGGCACAGGGGGTGTCACCATGCTTCCGTCTGTGGCGGCCTTGTCCAGAAAACCCTTGACCGATTTCGGCGCGTACGTGGTGGGGAACCGGTTGGTTGCCGGGACGCTGAGAAGCTGGCGGAACAGGACTCTAAGTATCCTCATGTGTCGATACTCACAGCATCATGTCGGCCCAGATGAGCAGCAAGCCTACAAGGCTCACGAGTGTCATGATCATCAGGTAGAAGACGCTCGCCTGGTTCACCTTCAGACGGGCCATGGCGGAGCGGACCACCGCCACCGAGACGAACATCACCAGCAAGACCTTGAACAGGAAGAAGATGCCGTCGACTATGGCAATCGCCGCGCTGCCGGTCAGACCGGCGGCCGCTCCGATGCCGTAGGGGAAGAACAGGGCGACGACAAGGGACAGCACCGCGAAGCCGCGAATGGCGTTGCCCAGGTAGAACAGGGCCAGGTTCCTGCCCGAGTACTCGACCAGAAGACCGCCGGCGAGCTCCGTCTCCGCCTCAGCGAGGTCGAAGGGGATGCGGCCAAGCTCGCCCGGAGTGACTGCCATGAGAGACACGAGGAGCAGCAACGTGCCGGCGAAACCGAGCGGGCCGACGAGGTCCCAGATGGGATACTGGGCCATGGTCCCGAGCGCGAACGCGTTGGCATCGGTCACCTGGAGTATGCGCCAGGCGATGGCGACGATGGTGACCGAGAGTGGGAACTCGTAGCCGATCATGACGACCATCTCGCGCTGGGCGCCGACCGTGGCGTAGGGGGAGCTGGAGGCGAAACCGCCTGCCACCAGGGCGAGCGAGGGTACGGTTAACAGGTACACGATGAGCATGGCGTCACCGGAGCCCTCGAACAGCGCCGGCCGGCCGAACAGGGGGATATAGAGCAGCAGCGCCGCTGAGCCCATGACGCACATGATGGGGCAGAACTGGAATAACCACCGCAGCGCGCCCGCCGGGATGATGCTCTCCTTCATCATGAGCTTGCTGACGTCGCGAAACGGTTGCACCAGAGGTGGACCGATCCTGGCCTGCATGCGAGCCACCAGGATGCGATCGATGCCGACGTAGATGAGGCCAACCACGGCGCCGGCAAGCGTGAGGACGATGGGGCCGAGGAACAGGGCAGCCGCCGAGGGAGGGTTACTGGCGAACCAGCTCACTGCGGAGCCTCCTTGTCTTCTCCACGGACAGCGCGTGAAGCTGCTCTCCATTCAGCGTGGAGTCGGCGTTGCTGTGGCCGTCCACCACGACAGCCCGGTTCGTGCAGGACATGCAGGGGTCAAGCGACGCCAGTGCGATGGGTACGTCGGCGATCTGCTGGCCGACCAGCATCGTCTTGACTGACTGCAAGTTGGCATAGGTGGGAGCCCGTATCTTCCAGGCCTCGAGGCTTTCGTCGCCTGCCTTCATACGCACGTAGTGCATGTTCTCGCCTCGCGGCGCCTCCACCCGGGCCACCGCTTCGCCCTCCGCCTTCTTCAGCAGGGCGAGCAGCTTCGCTATCTTCGGCTCAGCCAGGAGCGGTCCCTCCGGCAACGCGGCAATAGCCCTCTCGATGAGGTCGATGGACTGCTTCACTTCGAGTAGCCGCACGACGATGCGGTCGTACACGTCGCCCACGACCTTTCCGGTCAACTGGTCAGGCGTGATGGCTTTGACGCCCAGGTCGGCATAGGCCGAGTAGGCGTGGTCCTGGCGCGTGTCGATGGGAACACCGCTCGCCCGGGCGGTAGGGCCTACCAGACAAAGCTGCTTTGCCGCTTCCGTGCTGATAACGCCGACCTCTCGCGTTCGTAGCTTGACTGTCGGGTCGTCGAGAAACAGCGCCCGGATCTCGTTGAAGATGGAACCGTAGTAGGCAAGGGCTTCACGTATGGCGGGAATCTGCTCCGGCGTGATGTCGCGCCTGACGCCGCCTATCTGGTACATCGCCTTTGAGTTGCGGTTCCCCGTGAGGTACTCGGTCAGGTCCATGACCTTCTCCCTCGCGCGCCAGACGTAGTAGAACAGCGTCTCGAAGCCGATCTCGTGCCCCGCCACTCCGGCCCAGAGCAGGTGCGAGTGGATGCGCTCTATCTCAGCGATGATGACGCGGATGTAGTCGGCTCGAGGAGGCACCTCTATGCCCGCGGCCATCTCCACGGCCTGTACGAAAGCGAAAGGATGGCAGGCGGAGCATATGCCGCAGACGCGCTCGGCCAGGTAGACCGTCTGAACGGGGTTATTCCTGTTCATCCCGATCCACTCAATGCCCCGGTGCACCTGCCCGGCGAACACATCGGCGTCGAGCACTTCCTCACCGTCGATCGTCAGGTCGAACCGGATCGGCTCGTGCAGGGCCGGATGCACCGGTCCGACCGGAATGGTATAGCTGGTCCGCTCGACGGAGTCACTCATGTTGTATTCCCTGCTTGCCGGGAAGTACCTTAAGCATCTTCTCCGGACCTGTCTCGTCGCGACGCCACGGGTACACGCCCTTGGGGAAGTCCTCGGGAATGAACAGGCGGCGGTCGTCCGGAATGCCTGTGACGGTGATTCCCATCATCTCCTGCACTTCACGCTCTGAGAAGATGGCCCCCGGTATGACGTCGGTAATGGTCGGTATGGCGAGGTCCGTCTTGGGCAGATTCACCCTGATGACCAGCGCAATGGCCTTGTGGTGTTGACCATAGAACAGAGAGAAGTGGTACAACAACTCAACGGTGTCGCCCCGGTCGACGGGCGAGATGACGGTGAAATGGGGATACTCCTGCAACTGAAACAAGTGCAGTATCGCGGTCCGGAACCCATCGCGCTTCACGTCCAGCCAGAGTGATGTGTACGGGTTCTTCTTGACCGCAATCTCCCGCTCGTAAACGCGCGTACCCGCAAGAGCGCCGTCCAATGCGGACTCGAAGCTCTTGATAACCTGCTGAACTCCCATTGTATCCATGTCAGGCAGTCTTCTCCTTGACCGCACCTTCGAGCTTCAGCCATGCTTTTACGACGCCTTCGATGATGGCTTCAGGGCGCGGGGGGCAGCCGTGGACATACACATCGACTGGAATAATCTGGTCGATTGGCCCCACCAGATTGTAGGACTCGTGGAACACGTCACCCTCGACGCCGCAGTTGCCAATAACCATGACGGCCTTCGGTTCCGGCGTCTGGGCATAGATGCGCTTCAACCTGGATTCCATCTGCCGTGTCACCGGCCCCGTAACTAGGAGCACATCGGCATGGCGTGGAGAGCCCACGAGCTTGATGCCGAATCGTTCGACGTCGTATCGGGGCGTCAGCGCTGCGACTATCTCGATGTCACACCCGTTGCACGAGCCCGTGTTGAGGTGGTAGACCCACAGCGCGCGCTTGAACTGCCCGATGCCCATATCGTGTCTCTCCAGGTCTAGAACAACCCTGCCGCGAACAGCGCGATGCCGACGACGGCTGTAACCGCCAGAAGCCAGATGACGTAATCGTTGATGATGCCGGAATGCGCTCGAACGACCGGCCCGTAGTACTGCTTCATAGCTTCGAAGAAGCCCCAGTACATGTTGTGGGCGCGAACGTGGCGCATGCCCTCCTCGGGCTCGTCTTCACCCGAGAGGAAGATCTTCGTCTGCTCGGTGCCCTCCTTGAAGTCGCTCCGCCCCCTGCTTCGATAGCTGTAGGCGACTGCAGAGACGAGCACGAATGCGATAACGATGAGCAGGGGAGCCCAGAAGCTGAGAATCGCTATGGCCTGCACCTAGGCACCCCCCATGACCGCGCCGATGTAGCCGGCCTGGTCGAGCAGGGCATCGGCGGCGGGGTAGATGATGGTGTTGACGACCACCTGCGGAAACAGGCTGAAGAACAGCGTCGCTCCCGCCAGTATGCCCATGCCGATGATCATCGGCACGGGCACTTCGCGCACGTCCCGGTGCTCCGGCAGTTCGGGGCCGGTAAACGCCGCCTGGAAGACCTTGGTGAACGACGCGAGCGTCATGATGGATACCATCATGGCGATGATGGTCAGCATCGGGTTGAGCTGGTACGACGCCTCGTAGATCATCAGCTTCGATGCGAACCCGTTGAACGGAGGCACGCCGGATATCGCCAGGGCTCCGATGAGGAAGAAGGCGCAGGTCCACTTCATGTTGCGGCCCATGCCGCCCATGAGGTTCAGGTCGCGCGTGCCGAGCCGGAAGAAGAGTGCCTCACCGGTGAGCAGCAGCAGCCCCTTGAAGAAGGCGTGGTTGATGACGTGGAAGAGACCTCCCGCCACCGCCTCTCTGCCGTACACAGCGACTGCGACCGGGTCGCCCAGAACGGCCACGCCCACGCCGACGCCCAGGAGCATGTAGCCGCCCTGGGAGATGACATGGTAAGCCATGAGCCGCTTCACATCGGTCTGTCTCAGGGCCATCGTCACGCCGACGAACATGCTCAGGATGCCGGCGATGATGATGGTCCAGCCGATGACGGCGAGGCTCATCTTGACGCCGTAGAGAGTGAAGGCAACGCGGAACATCGCCGACATGCATGCCAGCGTGGCCGCGTAGATCATCGGGCTGGTGCCGCCGGGTGCGGGAGTGTAGGTGTCGGGCACCCACCAGTGCGATGGAACGCCTCCCGCCTTGGTCATGAGAGCGACGAGCAGCAGCGCCAGCGCTATCTTGTCGAGAGCGCCATACTGCATCGCGTCGGCGATTGCCGCCATGTTGAGAACGTTGTACTGCGCGTAGAAGATGCCCGTGGCCAGCAGCACCATGAGTGCGGCTGCGGTTGACACGATGATGTACTTGAAACCGCCTTCGACGGCGTCGGCAAACCTCGTCCGGAACGCGGCCAGGGCCGCGCCGGAGATGGAGAGTATCTCGAGGAACACGAACAGATTGAACAGGTCGCCCGTGAACTGCATGCCAAGCATGCCGACCGTCAGCATGAACAGCAGCGTGTAGAACCGGTCCTGACCGGTCTCTTCCTTCATGCACGCGATGGAGTAGAAGGCGCCGGCCAAGGCGACCGTCGCCGAGATCATTCCCATGAAGATGCCGAGGCCGTCCACCTCGAGGACGATGCGGACCGGCACCATGTAGTTCTCAGGAAGCGCGAGCGACGGTGTGGCAGCGCCCAGGGTGTAGATGCGGATGCCGTTGGCGTAGATGTCCCGCGCCAGGATGACCACGAGGAACTCTACAAAGGCGAGCGCCGCGATGACGAAGACGTTGCGCACTCTGGCGCCGAGCCTGCTCACGAGCGGCGTCAGGAAGGCCGCGAGGAGCGGCACCGCGATGGCCAGTATCGGAGAGTGCTCAATCAGTGTGCCCATGCCCGCTATCCCTTCACTCTCCGCGATTTCTCAGCATCGGTTTCGCCCGTGTGACGGTGAATGAGTACGACCATCGTCAGCATCAGCGCCGTCGTCGCGACGCCGATGACGATGCTTGTCAGGGTGAGCGCCTGCGGCACGGGCAGCACCATGAGGGAGCCGGGCGCGTTGGTGAAGATGGGCGCCACGCCGTCCTGGCGGTAGCCTAGGGCCACGAGGAACAGGTTCACGCCGGCCTCCAGTATCGAAAGCCCCATGACCAGCTTGATGAGGTTCCTCTGGGTCATGGCGATGTAGAGGGCGACACAGATGAGAGCGGCGACGGCGAAGAACGGTGCGTTCACGAGCAGCGTGCTCATCTGTCACTGTCTCCGGAGCGTGCCGCCGCCAGGGCCATGACCAGCATGATGCCTGACAGCCCCGCGACGACCTTGAGACCGACCGCGACGTTCATCAGCGGTACCGTGCCGCCCGTCCAGAGATCGCCCGGATTCGGTCCCGTCGGGGGTATGTGTCCGAACAACGGTGTCCCCACTAGGAAGTTCAGGAAGAACGCCGTGGCAAGACCGCCGAACGCAAGGCCGATAAACAGGAGCGCACCGCCGCTCTCGATAGTGGAGAGCGCATGCTCCTTGAGGAAGTGCTCCACGCGCTCCGAGCCGAACGCGACGAGGAGCAGCGCAACGCCCGAGGCGAATACCGCCCCACCCTGGAAGCCTCCGCCGGGGGTCACGTGGCCGTGCATGATGACGTAGAGACCGAACATGAGGATTGCCGGCGTCAGCAGCCTGGTGACGGTCCGAACGATCTTCGACATCAGTCGTCCACCTCGTCCCGCCGTCTGCGGAGCAGCATAACCACCGCCGTCACGGCGGTGAACAGGATGGTCGCTTCTCCGAGCGTATCGTATCCCCGGTAGTCGAACACCACGGCGCTGACCACGTTGTTCGTGCCGGTCTGCTGCTGCGCGTTCTCAATGATGTAGTCATCCATCGCGGAGGGCGGCTGCCCGAACGGATGGACCAGCGCTGCTACCGCGAAGAGCATCACGCCAAGAACCATGACTGTCACAGCGACTGCGATTCTGCGTGTCATGTCACTACGTCCGTTTCGTCGACCGGATGGCGAACACATAGATAGCGGTCGTGATGGCGGCGCCGATGCCCGCCTCCGCTATCGCCACGTCCGGCGCGTGCAACAGGTAGAATTCGAGGGACAGCAGGAGACTCAGCGCGGCCAGAGCGATGGTGGCCGAGATGAGGTCCTTGAAGCGCACCACCATGATGGCGCACACCACCACAAGCAGCGGCACGAGCACGTGGAGCGCCTGAAACTCAGTCATCGATGCGTGCCCCCTCGAGATCGTCGACAACCGCCCTCGCGGGCTTGACTCCGCTCCTGTGCCCTGCGCGCGAGATGGCGTGAGCACCCGTCGCATTCGTGATTAGGACGGCGGCCAGCGCGATGAGGGCATGCAGCACCATGATGGAATCGGGTGAGCCCCAACCGTTCGCCGCCCAGGCGACCGCTGACTGGAGCACGACCGCGCCGATGAGGAAGATCGAGCCGAAGGTCGTGCACTTCGTGCCGGCATGGAGGCGCGTGTAGAAGTCAGGGAAGCGCAGCAGGCCGACGCCGGCCATGAGGTTGAAGAAGCAACCCACGCCGACGAGCACGTACAGGATGACGTCGAGCACCTAGAACTTGCCCTTCTCGATGTACCTGGCGATGAACAGCGTGGTAATGAACGAGAGCAATGCGTAGACGATCGCCACATCGATGTAGATGACTTCACGGAACGCCGCGCCGAGGACCACCATGGCGACGACGATGATGGTGTTCACCGTGTCGAGGCCGACGATGCGGTCGGGCACGGTCGGGCCCCGGCCGACCCGGATGAGGGCGATGCCGGTGCAGACGACGAGGAACACGACCGCCGGAAGCCAGTTCATTCCGCAATCCTCCGCGCCCAGGCGGGGAATCCTCCGCAGATGGGGCCACAGTCGCGCGGGCTCGTCTTCAACACGCTCTCATCCACGTTGATCCAGTGCACATACAGGTCGTTGGACTTCTCGTCCACCTCGACGGAAAGCGTGCCGGGCGTCAGCGTGATGGAGTTCGCGAGGAAGGTGATGCCTGCCTCGGTCTTGAGACCTGGCGAGATGCGGACGATGCCGGGGTGTATGCGCCCGGTGATGACGCGGTAAACGACGTCGATGTTGGCCTTGGCCAGGGCCAGGAAGAACGGCCCGCAGAGGTACACCGCGAACAGCAGCATACGCCTCGGGTTCAGCATCTGCGGCCACCTGTCCCGCAGGACGCGGCGGCTCATGGCGGCGACCAGAAGCGCGAAGGCGACGCCGAACAGCAGCTCAGTGCCGCTCCACAGAAGCATGCTGCCTGACGCAGTCGTCAGGATGAGATAGAAGAAGAAGCTGAGGACGGCGGTCGTCGCGAAGCTTGCCACTACGCCTGGCCTCCCGCAACGAAAGCGACGGCGGCACTGCGACTTAGAGAGACAGTGCGCCCGCTCGGAGCCAACCTCGGTTTTCCGTAGAAGCCGTCTAGCTCTGACATCGGTCTCGTGCAGTCCGCCTCAGGGCGTGACCGAGCTTGCGGAAGTATACACTTGCGGGATGCATGGGGCAACCCTGC